>ENA-OXET01001106-OXET01001106.1-human-gut-metagenome-genome-assembly--contig:-NODE-1106-length-7808-cov-4.694441_pt1 | contig 7808 bp, 9 predicted proteins | sample MGYA00249831_ERZ652256 | MGnify/ENA primary metagenome ERZ652256 (study PRJEB26925, sample SAMN05826983) | human gut metagenome | biome: ENVO:2100002; feature: ENVO:00000062; material: ENVO:00002003... | reverse complement strand
GCATAAACCTGTGCCATATTGATTCACCCCTTCCTTATCCAATCAGTTCATACACTTCACAAAGTGCAAGCTGTGTGTCAGTGACCTGCTTTTCAAGTGATGCATTCTTTTCAGACATCATCAGGATGTATTCATCCTTTTCATACTGGGTCATGTTGAATTCATAGCCATCAAAGGACTGGTCTTCACCCATGCTTTCATGTACTTCCTGAATGTCTGTGTGAACCCAAACAGAATGTTCATCAATGACCACTGCATCAGGCTTCACTGTGCTTCTTGTTTTTCCAAATTCTTTCATGCTGCTTTTCCACCTTTCTTGATTTGATATTCATAATATGCTTTTGCATAAGGTTCTAATGGTTCAATGTACTTTTTCGATAACCTGAAAGAATCACAATGAATCAACCATCCTTTATAGGAATTGATTGCACACCATTCTGAATAATTCATCAGTTGGTTGTTATCAATCACCTTCTTGTGAAGTCGATTCATTTTTCGTTTCATCTGTTTGCAGGTTGATTTTCTCAAAAGTTTGTAATTCAAAAATGTTCTATACCCAACAAAATCAATTCCCCTGACAAATGTTGGAAACACCTGCCAGTTGTCTTTGACTGTCAGCTTTAATTCCTTCCTGAAATATTCCTTGATTTCAAGAAGCAGTTTGTGAAGTTCTTTCTTATCAGACCCAAGAATAACAATGTCATCCATGTATCTGTAATAATATTTCACATGCTTGACTTCTTTCATCCAATGGTCAAATGATGACAAATAAAAATTCCCACTGTACTGTGATAAATAGTTACCAATGGGAATCCCTGTGTCACCTGGTGTGGAATCTATGATTTCATCTAACAACCAAAGAAGGTCATCATCTTTGAACAGTCTTCTGTATTTCTTTTTCAAAATATCGTGATTGATGGAAGGATAATATTTTCTTGCATCAATCTTCAAGCAATACTGTGTTCCAGGAACATCATGCTGAACAGCCTGGTCAATATCATGAAGTGCAAGATGAATTCCCCTTCCAGGGATTGCTGAATAAGTATTCTTGATAAAATTCTTCACCAAATATGGTTCAATCACTTGCAGGATTGCCCATTGACAAATCCTGTCAGGAAAATATGGAAGTTTGAAGATTTCCCTGTCCTTTCCTGAATCATGCTTGATGAAAGTCACATATTCTGATGTGTTGTAAGTCTTATTCAACAACATTTCTTGAAGTTGCCCCAAATATTTTTCAGGGTCTTCATCAACCATTCTGACTTCCTGATACCATCCTTTCCCTTTTCGTGCATTCTGATGTGCAAGTTTCAAGTTTTCCATGTCACAAATTTTTGAATAAAGGTTTCCTACTCTTTTCATGACATTTCCTTTGTATGCACTTCAAACTGATTCTTCAACTTCCTTTGCAGGATTTACCAAAACAGTTCAAATGATTTTTATATTTTGCCAAGTGGCAGGGCAGAAGCAACGATTTTATTTACCTTGTGCATTTAGTAGGTGACCGCTGATATTACGATTACGATTACTCGAAGTATTATTCACATTCCAATTGAAACTGCCTGCATTAGAACCATTATTCCAATTACTGCCTAATTTAGTGACTGGTTTAATGCTTTTTTTGTTTTCAGGCTCATTGTATGAAAATAACTTCATATATCAGCTTTACTTCTGCCCAATATTTCAATGATTTTTGGTTCGATTAAGCAGCAGGTGCATCAGTGCCATCAGGTACATACAGCAGGCGACCGCCGACATTACGATAACGAGTACCCGAAGCATCATACACACTCCAAGCGAAACCGCCCGCACTAGAACCACTATACCAACCACCGCCCAATGCAGCGACCGTGTAGCCATTATATGCTTTGTTCTGCCAAAAATAGTCACCAACTGGAAGTGAACTATTTCCAAGAACTTCACTTGCAATGAATAACCAATCAAAGTCTTCATTGTAAGCAAAAGCAGAAACATAACCATTTGAACCACAAATTGTGATTCCTGCATCAGAATATGGTGCTGCATTTATATCATCTTTGAATCCATGGTCAGCAATATAAACAGAACCTTCATTCTTGTTATAAACATTGATACCATCAATCCACTTCCAAATGTTACCAAATGGATTTTCTTCACCACGATAAGAAACAACTGTCCAACCATTTGTGTTGACAACAGAACCAGTCTTGTTTCCAAGTATAGTGGTTGCACCAGTGATTTCTGTCATGGATGTTGCACCATCATCAGTCTTATTTGTTACACCTGCACCAATCTTTGACTGCATATCAAAAGATGCATACTCAATAAGAAAAAGAAGTTCTGTTGCAGTTGCTGCCTGAACAGTTTCCTGTGACCAACCTGAACCCCTTTTTGCAGCAATGGTTCTGAATCCATTTCTTGTTGCACCGCTCTGTGTCAGTCCTGATGTAGGCTTTGCATTTGCAATGGATGCAAGAACATCATTTGTCCAGTCAACATCCTGTGCATCATTCAGTTTGTATGCAGAAGCAGATGTGTCATAAGTACATCCTTCATATGCAGAAAGATAAATGAAGTTCTTTTCCTTTCCATCCTTGATGAATGCAGGATGAAGTTTGAAGCCTGCTTTCATGGTGTCAGACACATAATATCTTGCCTTTCTCATGTGGAAGCCTTTGCCACCCTGAATCTTTTCAAGTTCAAGTGGAACAACCTTGTAATAAAACTTTGGCTGCTCAACCATGACCTGCACCTTTGTTCCTGCTGCATATGTTCTGATGTTGTCACCTTCACCCTTTGTGATTGCAGAAGTCAGGACACCAGTTTCTGAATATCCTGCATCACCAAAATATGCAACAACCTTTCCTTCATCAGTGACATTGCATCTTTTTCTTCCACCAAAAGCCTTGACACCATCAAAAGCATCACCAGGTGTCTTTCCAACTGCACCTGCAAGTCTTGTGAATTTCTTGTTCTTAAAGTCAACTTCAACACCATAGATGTCTGCATCCGTATATCCAATATAGGACTGGATGTCTGTGATTTCTGCCTGCAATGCATTGATGTCACCCACTGTTGCAACAGCAGCAGGGTCAACAGTCATGGAAACATTGCTTGCATTTGAAACTGTGGTCACAAGTTTCAGATATGCACCACTGACAGTGATTCCATTATAAGGTGGCATATATGCCCCCACATTTGCACCTGCAACTGCATAAAGGATTTCACCATCATCAGGGTCATTTGCATAAAGACCAATGGAATTCATATAATATCCAGTTGTCAATGCACTGTTTTCCATTGCAGCATCAACCTGAACTGCAACAGAATTGATTCTTGTGACTTTGGAAACAGCAACCTGCTGTTTGATGTTGGACAGTGCAGTCAGTGCAGGAATCTGTGAATCATTGTAAGTTGTGGCAGATGCTGCAACCTTTGTGAATGTCACATTTGCTTTTCCTGCAATAAGTTTTGCCATCAAAGACTGTCCTTTGTTTGTGATAATAAGCTGTCTAAATTCTGACATTTCTTTTTCCTACCTTTCATATTTTAGTTTGATTCAGTAATTGAAACACCTGCTGTCATTACTGTGTGACCACTGACATCTATTGATTCTTTGAAGCTGTCTGAAATTTCAACAACCACTGCACCGACAACACCACCTGCAAAGGATGCCCCTGAATCAATGGACATTCCCTTCTTGAATGCATCAGACAATGTGGTCATATATCCTTCAACAATTCCACCACCAAAGATGGATGTTCCCTGGATGTTCAGGTTCTTCTTGAAGGAATCTGACAGTTCAAATGTTTCACAATTGACAATTCCTGCTGCCACCCTTGCTGTTGCATTCAAGTCAATGAACAGCTTGTTTTTTGCATCAAGAACCATTGATGCAGGCAACATGTAAGATAAAAAATAGTCAAGTTCTTCAACTTGACCATACAAATCCAAATGTGTTGTGATGTCCAATTTGTGTTCATCCAGTTTCCTGATGATTTCATAATTATCAGAACCACCACACAAAGTGTCCAGTTTATTCAGCAAGGTCTTCCAGGTATAAGGAACAGTGTCATTCCATCTGACCAACACCCTGTTGATTCTTGATTCCAGGGTGTCATCAGCAGATGGAACAATTCCAATCAGCTTTTCAAACTTGCTGATTCCTGTCAGATTGCATGACTGAATGAACTGGTTGTTTTTAATTATTTCTGATTCATCTTCTACCAACTGAAATTCAGGGTTTTCAGTTTTCATGATTTCCCTGATTTCCATGTATTCCTGAATGAATGGTGGAAGATGTCCAAGAAGGTTCACATCTCTAATCATCCACTAACACCACCCATCACTGGAATTTCATATTTATCAAGTGTTAGATTGCTTGCAACACCATTGATTTTGGTGTTTGAAATATCCACAATCCCCTTGATTCCAAGAAGTCTTGTTTCAATCTGACTGATTCTGACAACTGACTGTGAATAGTTTGCCCACTGACTTCTGATTTCCTTCAAATATGCACTGATTGTGTCTGTGATTGTGCTTTTCAGTGTATTGAAAGAATATCCTTCATCAAATGTCAGGGAAGTTGCCACATTGACCTTCACATTTGTTGCAGTGTTTACTGTCACAATGTGGTCAATCGGTGCAATTCCAAGACCTTCCCCCTGTGGGTCAGGGTCAATTGCTTCCTGCACTGATTTGACCAGTGTGGAAGATGCTGCATCAAAGTTTGAATCCAGGATTGTCAGAAGAACAGTTCCACCGCCCTTCCACACTGGTGTGACTTTGGTGCTTCCAACACCAGGAAGTGCATTTGTCTTCTGAATATAGTCTTTCTGATTTCCACCAAAAGGTTTGGTGTCAAAAGTATCAAAATATCTTGTTCTGATGTCTTCTGTTGCTTCTTCATCTTCACCTGGAATCAACAGTTCTGTCAGATAACAGGTTTCAAGTCCTTCAATATAATCAATAGGAATCATCTGACCAAACTGTGCATTTCCTGTTTCACCTTCTGTTTCACATTCCAGTTTGTATGCACCATCAGAAATTTTTTCTGTGACTGCATAGTTTAATGTTCCACAAGAAAATCTTGCACCAATAGGAATGTTCAAAGTGGAAGGTGTGAATTCACCTTTCAGGATTGCATGTGTTGCAACAATAGGAATGATTCCCCTTTCTGCTGCCCTTCTGATAAGGTATTCCCTGGATGCAGTATCAGCAAAAGTTTCTTGAAAGATGATGTCAAATTCAATATACATCAACTGCAATTCAACAGCAGCAGGTGCAAGTGCATCATAAATGATTGACCCTTCCCTTTTGTCCATACTGTCAGGAACTCTGTCAAGCATTCTTTGAAGAATGTCTTCATAAGTTACATTTTCATACATCAAATATTCACCACCTTTTCCACATCAACATCACCATAAATGGTGTTTGCTTTGAATGTTACAACCACAATTCCCTTCTGACTGATGTCAAAATCAAATCCTTCACATGAAAGGATTCTGTCATCAACTGAAAGGGCATCAATGATTCTTCTTTCCAATTCAGGACACACATATGTGACTGGTTCACCATAAAGGTCAGAAAGTTGGATTCCATAATTCCAGGAATAAATGATATACTGGTATCTTTCAGTATTCAGGATTTTATATATTGCCTGTTTCACTGCATCCTGCTTGTCACAAAATCCGCTGATTCTGTTCCTGTCAATGTGCATCATATAGTTTTTACTTGGAAGACTTTCAACTTCCAAGTCTTCTGTCAATATTCCATTTACACCTGGAATCATGTCATCCACCACCTATCCTGTCTAAAACAATATACTTCTGACCACCTTGCATTCTTAACAGAATGACTTCTTCACCCTTTTCCAAGTGATTGTGAATGGTCATCTGCTTTGTTCCTTCAATGTCATGTGTATGGGTCAGCTTTGTTGCACCTGATGTCAAATCAATGTCATCACTGTTGCTGTCCTACCTTTGACAGTGTGGGTGTGAGTGGTCAAAGATGCTTCTGATTCCCATTGTACTGTCACCATTGTGGTGAAGTCCGTCACATTCCTTGTCAGAACCAGGAATGAAGAATCAAGGGTCATCTTTTGGTCAACCAAGATTTGAAGTGGTGAAGAACTTGTCACCTTTCCAAAGCACACCTGAACAGGTTTTCCTGCATCAACCGCTTCTGTTGCAGCTTGTTTGATAGTATTCAATAATTCTGCATAATCAGGCAACGAATTCACCACCTCTCAATTTCAATTCCATTGTGTGTTCATCCAGTTTGAAAGTGTGGACACATTTTTCAACAAGCATCAGGTTTTTCAACTTCACATCACCCAAATCCATGATGACCACCACCATTGAACCTGCCCTGACCCTTGTATCACCAAGGGCATTTTTGATGGTCAGTTTTCTTGTTTTTTTGTTGTAAAGGGATAACAATGCATCAACCTTTGCTTGACCATTTTCCCCTTTCTGCAATGTGTCATAATATTGTAAAACACCCCAATTGTTGATATTGCTTGAATCCTGGGATATATACACATCCCTTTGACCACTGTCTTCATTGTCATATACCAACTTGATTCTGTTATAGGTGTTTTCATCAATACTGGATGTATAATCAAAATTCTGTCCAGTTTCTTCATCAATCAGAAGATTCAAACGCATGTTGTCCAAACCTTTCAGGGTGACTTTTCCAAAATCGTCATACATAACATACATGTATTTCTGATTTTTCATTGTGGCATCCAAGGCATTCTGAATGATGTCAAACAATGTCTGATTATCTTCCACCATAGATGCAATCTTGAATCCTGTGTCTTCAATGCTTCCTGTCTGCATTTGAAAGTCTGCACAAATCATCTGAATGACTTCACCTGCTGTTTTGTTTTTATAAACATAGGTGTCTTTGTTTTTCAAATATCGCAACTGGTCATATGCAGTGACTGTGATGATTCTTTCTTTGTCCATCTTCTTTGAAAAGATGAAACCATAAAAGATGTTTGCACCATTCCATTTCAGTCTGACTGCATTTCCTTCTGTAATATCAAGGACATCATCCAGGTGAACCTTGAATGTCAGCTTCCCTGGATTGCCCTTTCTTTCAGTTGTCCACTGAATATCTTCTTGCACAACAGGGATGAACACCTTGTTGCCATTCTGAATCAACAGTTCAGCAGCCATGTATTCACCCCCTTATGCAGCAGGAATGGTCAAAACCTGTCCAGGATATATCAGATTTGGATTCTTGATTTTATCCCTGTTTGCATTGTAAATAACAGTATATTTTGAACCATTTCCATAATACTTCTTTGCAATGTTCCATAAGCAGTCACCCCTGACAACTGTGTAAGTCTGATTTGCAGGCTTTGGTGGGTTTTCTGCTGCCCTGACAGGCTGTGGAACAATCTTTGGTTTGGAAGATGCAAACTTGATGTTGCATGTCTTGGTTGCATAATCTCTGTATTGTTTCAACTTGACTGTGACCATGACATCCATTCCATAGTTCTTTGCATCTTCTTTGATGGTGTAAGATTCCAAGGAAACCTTCATGTTTGTATCAAAAAGCATCTTTCCATTTGGAAGTGTTCTTGTGACAATGAACTGAAAGGTTTCCTTGTCCTGCTTGTAATTTTTCAATACTTCCAAAAATGATTTTGCCCTTGTGAATCCGTTTTTGTAGACTGCAAAAGGATATTTCACATTTGGAAGCAAAGCATCAAATTCAATGTCCGTCAAACCAGGTGTTTTCAGGACATTGATTTCACCATCATTGATAAGCTGTCTCTTATACACATCTCCGAGCCCACGAGACTAGCGCTCATCTCG
>ENA-OXET01001081-OXET01001081.1-human-gut-metagenome-genome-assembly--contig:-NODE-1081-length-7952-cov-6.809675_pt1 | contig 7952 bp, 3 predicted proteins | sample MGYA00249831_ERZ652256 | MGnify/ENA primary metagenome ERZ652256 (study PRJEB26925, sample SAMN05826983) | human gut metagenome | biome: ENVO:2100002; feature: ENVO:00000062; material: ENVO:00002003... | reverse complement strand
GAGATGAGCGCTAGTCTCGTGGGCTCGGAGATGTGTATAAGAGACAGTTATTGTACAATATTTTCAACCGCATTTTACATGTTAGAGAAAATTTTTCGTAATTTTAACACATTATTTCTTTTCCTAAAGTAAATGAATATACAATTTTTTCTTTTACAGTTTTTCCGGTAAGCTGTCCCAGCGCTTTTGCATAGTAATCAAGCTGGATTGCGTATCTTTTGACAAGCTCTTTTTCCCCCGCTTTGCCCTTCATAACCCTGTCAGTCTTATAATCAACAATCACAAGTTCTCCGTCCTCTTCAAAACACAAGTCAATTATACCCTGTATAAGCTGTCCTTCGTACTCAAATACAAAAGGCTGTTCTCTTCTGACACTGCCACAGTTCACCGCATTTGCAACTCTCCTGCCTGTATCTGATTGTACAAATGTATATATATCCCACGGATTGACACTTTTCACCTGTAATTCATTCATCTTGCCTGTTTCTAACATTCTGTTAATATCTGCTTTAACTCCATCAAGGTTCACACTCACTGAATAGTCAAGACATTCCATAACCCTGTGATATGCGCTACCACGCTCATTAGCAGCAAGCTTAACTTCCTCACCGCTTATGAACTTTGGAATTATGCTGTTTGTCTCATCACATTCTTCCTTTTTAAGTGCTGTCTTCACAGATTCATCCATGTAAGCATTTTCCTCTGAATCATCATCCGCCTGCATAGCCTTAAGCTGCGAAACCGTCAGCTTCATCCTTCCGGCTGCGTTATCATCAGGAACATACTCCGGAAGCTCCTCTAATAAAGGATAAGACACAGCTTCCATAATTTCATCAGCCAGTCCCCCGATTCTAACAGCATTCGCTTCACCAGCCATCTCCCCGGATTCATCCACATCAGCCCAAGAATCCTCTCCGGCATCAACCATCACTTTAAAGCTGCCTTTCAATTTATCTGAATCCATAAGACACACTGGCATTATCATATCAAGATAGTTCTTTATATTCTCACTGTCCGCGAAAGACAACATTCCATCTGCTGCAAGTTGCTTTGCACTTCCCCTGTATTTATCAAGTGTCTTGTCTGCATCTTTTACAACTCCGGTAATTATGAGTTTTTCTCTTGCTCTTGTCATTGCAACATAGAGAAGTCTCTCTTCCTCAGCTATCGACTCCCTTACAATTCTTCTTGCCATAGCACCTTTAATAATAGTAGGTGTCTTCGTTCTTCTTTCAAGGTCAACATAATCAACTGCAATTCCTAAGTTCTGGTCTACAAGCACAGGCGCAGTTGCGTCCATAAAGTTAATGCTCTTATGCGCCCCAGCAAGTATTACAATCGGAAATTCCAGACCTTTACTCTTATGGATACTCATAATTCTTACAAGATTCTCATTGTCAAGGCTGGCAGCCCCCTCTGCAAAATCTTCGTCAAACTTCTTAAGTCTTTCAATATATCTTAAGAAATTAAACAGACCTGAATAACTTGACTTTCCATATCCCGCTGCTCTTTCCAGCAAGACATTTAAGTTAGCCTGTCTCTGTGCTCCGGCAGGCATTGTTCCCACATAATCGTAGTAGCCTGAATCATATATCATCTCCCAACACAGATCATATAGTGACTCAACACTGCTCTTGTCTCGGTATTCTGTGAGCTTTGCAAGGAATAACGCACATTTGCCGGACAGCTGCTTAACATCCGTCTCCTGTATCTTATCTGCTCCGCCAAGCACTGCAACTGCTTTCAAATGTTCATACAGGTTGTTATGTGTATTCTTATCTGCATGCTCCCTGCCAAGCTTTCTCACCATTCCAAGCTCCGCTGCCGTAAATCCTCCAAAGTAAGACATCATTGCCGCCGCAAGGCTTATCTCCTGAACCGGATTATCTACTATTGTAAGCATACTTAAGATTACCTGTATCTCACGCACGCTGAAATATCCTGTTGACGAATCTGTATACGCCGGTATCCCCCTGTCCATCAGGGCATCTGCAAATGTATCTGCCCAACCTGTAACTGACCTTGTAAGAATTACTATATCCCTGTATTCTGCCGGTCTGTATATATTCTCATCTGAATCATACACATTTACACCAGAAGCAACTATTCCCTCAATCAGTTTTGCAAGCCTGTCTGCCTCAAGCTCTCTTGTCGTAGCTTCTTCTTCATTCTCTGAAGATATAAGAATTACATCTGTACTCTTGTTGGCTTCATCACCATAATTACTGTCACTGTATTCAGGATATGGAAACCCCGCATTAAGCCTTACAGATTCGTCATACCCGATTCCTGAAAAATTCTTATTCATGATATGACTGAACACATCATTGGCACACTCAAGTACATTTTCCCGGCTTCGGAAATTCTTCTGTAATTCAATTCTAACATTATCGCCAGTCTCGCCGTATGTATCGTACTTCTCTATGAAAAGCTCCGGGCAGGCAAGACGGAACTTGTATATGCTCTGCTTTACATCTCCAACCATGTATATATTGTTATTCTCACCGGACAGTCTCGTCTTTGACACCGCATTAAGAATAACCTCCTGCAGCTGATTGGAATCCTGATACTCGTCTATCAGTATCTCTTCAAATCTGTTCGCAAGCTTGTCGGCAGTCTCTGTGTATACAAGCTTTCCATCTTCTTTCTTTACAAGTATTGAAAGAGCAAGATGTTCCATGTCATTAAAATCAATTATGCCCTTCTCTCGCTTCACCTCTGAAACACGCTTGGCATACACCTTTGCCACTTTAAGAAGAGTCCGTATCTGGATGCCTGCCCCCTGCATGTCTGCAAATATTCCCTCATCATCTTTCAAGAATATCTTATCATTAAGCCGTCCTATGTAATCTTTAAACAACTTTCGCTGCCCCTTAACATATTCCTTAATATCCGGGTCTGCTCCTGCATCCTTCTTTCTTGACAGAGCTTCAAATGAAAATATTCTTATCCTTCTGCCAAGCTCTCCAAAATCCTGTGAATTAATCATCTCATTAATTCCAAGCAGGTCAGACTGCAAAGCACCTGTATATGCTGCAGGTCCTGCCGGCTCAGAACAGATATCTACTAATCTGTTGTATTTATCACGGTAATCAAGAAGTGCATTTTTAATTGAATCATACAGCTCCTTAATTGCAGGATTATCGTAAGTCTCATCATCATAAACTAACATGCACTCGTCAAACCACTCATCAATCCACGGATTGCTTCTTGAAAAACGGTATATTTTATCTATAATGCTCACAAGCCCTGAATCGTCCCGTCCCATGCCAAATGCATCAACAAGATTAAAGAATTCTTCATCTGCTTCGGCATAGAATTCCTCAAGCACATCTTCCAACACATCATTTTCAATAAGCTTCTTCTCACCCTCGTCCATTATCCTGAACCCCGGGTCCAGATTAACCTCTGGAAAATGATTTCTGATTATCCATAGACAGAAACTGTCTATAGTTGTTATCTGTGCGTTGTTAAGCAGTGTTATCTGTCTTAAAAGGTTCACATCCCTCGGATTCTCGTCAAGCATTGAATCAAGTGCTTTTCTTATCTTGTCTTTCATCTGGGCTGCTGCCGCCTTTGTAAATGTAACAACAACCAGCCTGTCTATATCTATATTCTTGTCAGGGTCTGTAATCATGGAAATGATTCGCTCAACCAGAACAGCAGTCTTTCCTGAACCGGCAGCCGCCGAAACAAGCACATTACAGTCTCTTGTATCAATCGCGCTCTTCTGCGCCGGTGTCCATTTTCTTTCCATTCTCATCAACCCCTTCCTTTATATTATTCCATAATACTTCATCATCGAATTTCTTTAATTTTCTATAATTGCAGCCTGGCAAATCCACTGAAAATCCACACACTGCCCCATAAGGACATCTGTCACAGCTTGAAAACTGTCCATCTTTATAAGGACTTCTCCTGATATCACCACCTGCAATTCTGTCCGCAGTATCAATGGCTCTTACATCAACGAATCTTCCAAGTATATTAAACTGCTCTGTATTCATCACCTTGCTTCTTCGTGAGTCAAATCCGCCGTCAGCCTTTCTGCTAACTGGAATATTAAGTGATGTACCCTCGGTATTGTCCATCTTCTCGGCAATATCCTTATCCGAATTAACCATTCCTTTAAGACGCAGTTCACCCTTAATCTTATCCTCTATCTCTTCTGCACTCTCTGTTGTCGCAGATACAATCGGGTCACTTATGTTGTAGTAGAACACTCCGGCAGGAATCACATTTTTACCCGGACGCATCTTCGCCACAAGCTTCATTGCCGCTTCCATGTAGACCATAAGCTGGATATCAATTCCGTAGTAGGTCTTTACTATGTTGAAATCCTTCTTTCCTGTCTTGTAATCGATAATTCTTACATATACATCTGTGCCGTTTTCGCATATGTCAACGCGGTCAATTGTTCCGCTCATAAGCTGCTTTCTGTCTCCGTCCCCGACTTCCATATTGAACTTATGCTCGAATACAAATGGCACGAAATCACCACATTTTAACTGTTCACCCATCGCCCATACAGTGCGGTCTGCAAGGTCTTCCATCCGCTTAATCATGAATGAATTACGGCTTGAATCCTTAAGGATACTGTTCTGGTATATGTCAGTAATTGCAGCAACACTTCTTTTTACCATCTCGCGGCGCTTCTCCTCTGATATCAGATAGTACGACTCACCGTTTTTCTTGATTTCGTCGCACACCTCACGGATAACCGCATGCAGTACGACGCCAAAGTTTACTGGTGAAAATGTAAATTCTTCCCTTTCCTTTAAATCAACTCCATATCTTAAGTAATATCTCAATGGACACTCTGCAAAGTTCTCAAAAGATGTGACGCTTCCGACAAGCCTGCCGCCAGTAAGTGAATCAATAATATCCTCATCTACATTTGCAGCAATTTCAGTATTATCAAAGCTGTTAGCCGCCCGCGGTATTGTCACATATGAATTCTGCTGTGCCGTGTCTTTGTAAGATAACTTAAGGCAATGTGAAAACATTTTTCTCATGCTTCTTATAATATATGAAGGCATCAGCGCCGCACCCTCGCTGTTTTTTACCGCATATGACATGTAAAGCTTCTCCGCACTCTTTGTCATAATAAGATACAGATAGAATCTCTGTGTAAATGCTTTCTCCCTCACGGAAGCTGACATAACTATTCCCTTATCCTCAAGATACTCCCTGTCGCTTTCTGACAGAACGCTTCTTGAATCAGCCTTCTTAGGTACATTGCCGTCATTGATTCCGACAAAGAACATGACCTTGATATTGTCAAGACGGGTTCTTTCTATATCTCCGATAACAACGCAGTCATTGGTCTGCGGAATAAGTCCTATCTTAATCTCCTGAAATCCTGACGCAAGTATCTTGTTAAATTCTTTAATACCAACCTTCTCGCTTCCAAGAAGGGCATACATTTTATCTAATACTTCTATAACTTTCTTATATAACTGCGCATATTCATCACCAGTGTACTTGCTGTCATTAAGCACACTTACCTTCTGCTCCATATCTTCACTCACAAGGAATTCGTAAAGAGCCTTTACCATATCTGCAACATCAGATTCCTTTGACTTAAGCACTTCTTCCAATGGATCCAACATATCTGTTATCATTGTTCTTAGTGAATTAAGCTTCTCAAGGTCAGTATTATTGACTGTTCCCCTGAACTTTCTTATCCATGGTTCATGCCATTTTCCCCTGCCTCTGATTCCAACTGCAACACAGTAATTGTCTAACAGATCAATATCTTCGCGCTCCATTCCGCTCATTCCGGTTCTTAGGAATCCTAATATGCTGTCATAGCTGTAATTATTCTCTATTATTCCAAGTGCACCGTTAATTGCCGCAATAAATGGATTGTCCGTCACATGGCGCTTGTAATCTAAGAAATATGGTATATCGTTCTGCTTTAATATATTAGCCGCCAGTTTGCCATAGCCATCCATGTCCGCAGTAACTATCGCAATCTCGTTATATCTGTATCCACACAGTCTTGTAAGTCTTATTATTTCTCCTGCTGCAAATGTTAATTCTTCCTTGGCAACAGCTCCCTCATATATAACGATATTGTCAGTCTTCTTATTAAATCTTCCCGAATTGTTTCTGAAAAGATTCTGTTCCAGGAAATCCAGTTCTTCTGAATTCTTAAATCTTGAATTAACATTTACAATTACATTCTTTCCCGGTACTACTTTTCCTGCAATATACACAGGTTCAAGGACTTTCACATGTTCTTCATCGCATATCTTATAAAGCTTTGATACGCAGTCCTTACTCATGAAAAAAAGTTCTTCCCTGCCTCTTACTGAATTTTCACGCTCAGATGCATCAATTGTCAGGGAAACATATATCTTGGGACACATTGATAAAAGAATTGTCATTAAATTGTACTGAACCGGAGTAAAGCCTGTGAATCCGTCAAATACTATCTCGCAATTCTTTATTCTCTCTGACTCTGTAACCTTGCTGCATAATTTATCCAGTATTTCTTCTTTAGTTATATAATTCTTGTCTATGTACTCTGCAAATGCGTTATATACAAGTACTATATCATCAAGCTTATACTGAAGTGCTGCACTTCCCTCTGAATCACTGTATGCTGCACCTGCCGCATCCTGCATAACATCCGGCTTGATATCATACTGAAGCATTTCCGATATAACAGACTTCATCTCTGACACAAATCCTGTATTAGACAGATTACTTCCAAAATATTTTAATCTGTCCTTGTTCTGCTCTAAAACTCTTTTAATAATCAGATTCTTTCCTGTATCATCAAGGACTTCAAGATTATCCTCCCCCACTTCCTCAAATACTTTATACGCAAGCCTTTCAAAGCTCACAACATCTATATTAAGTATTCCTTTTCTTGGATGCATGGACACCAGTCTTTTCTGAATTGCCATAGTGTACTGCTCCGGCACAACAACTATATAATTCCTGTCAGGATTCTTCATTGACTCTTCAATTATATGCGTATACAGATAGTGCGATTTACCCGCACCTGAGCTTCCCAGAATTAATTGTAATGACATGTGTTACTCCCCTAATCTTTCTATAATAGACTTTACCATCATTTGCTTTACCATAATGCACCTTTTCATATCATGCCTCATCATGGTTCGAAATCAACCGCTTCATATTCCACCGTATCTGAATAGTCCCACCATTCTCCCTGATAGCCTGTAAATCCGTTATTTTCCATAGCATTCTGAAGAATCATAACATTGTTCACAGCTTCTTCATTGTCTATATCTGAATAATTCCTGTCTGCTTTTAGAGAGAAATCATCAAATTCTGTAGGCATTGGTATAATGCTTCCATCTGCAGCAACCATAGTTATATCTACTGTTCCTCCAAGATTATGCTTTTTCATTCCGTCAGCCGGATTTGCCACATAGTTAGGGTCCGGATATACTTCCCATAATTTCTGCTGTGCCTCAAACGGTCTGTATGCATCCCAAATCTTTAAGCTGTACCCCTGTTCTTTCAGTTCTTTCTGCACATTTGCAAGCTTCTTAACTGTTCCGTATCGAAGGTATGCGTCTGTGAAATCATATATTCTGACACCTGTAAAGTTATTGTCTGTCGCATACATCAATTCGACATATATATCCGGTATATATTTCTTAACAAGCACATATTCGTCATTCTCTGGTTCTTTTTCAGTTGTAATCTCCTGTGTTATAATTTCCTGTGCTGTCACCTCCTGTGCTGCAGTCTCCTGTATGTTCGCCATCTCTTTTTCTGATACATCATCTGTTGTGACATTTTTCTTTTGTCCACACGCTGTCATGCCTGCCGCTATAATCACTATTACTGCAAATGTTTTGATAAATTTACTGTTCATAATCATTCACCTCTTCATAAACCTACCATTTCATCATATTTAACCTGTCTCTTATACACATCTCCGAGCCCACGAGACTAGCGCTCATCTC
>ENA-OXET01001063-OXET01001063.1-human-gut-metagenome-genome-assembly--contig:-NODE-1063-length-8084-cov-6.568315_pt1 | contig 8084 bp, 9 predicted proteins | sample MGYA00249831_ERZ652256 | MGnify/ENA primary metagenome ERZ652256 (study PRJEB26925, sample SAMN05826983) | human gut metagenome | biome: ENVO:2100002; feature: ENVO:00000062; material: ENVO:00002003... | reverse complement strand
GCGCGAACCAAGGAAGAACTTTCATCATACACCTCTCTATAACTGAAACCATACCTCTTATAGAATGCCACAAGAGAGAAACAATGTCAATAAATAATTGCAACCGCAATTCCTTGCGGCTATTACTTCTTATCCTTTCGGGCAGGGACTATTCTTTTAATTTCCGGCGGTGAGCATAGGCAATGGCAGGGGTAAGAATATAGTTCGGGTTGCCGGTGGCCGCTTTGTTTTTAATTTTTTTTTGATGTTTTGTCTTTTTCTGTAACTTTTTTTATTTTTGAAAAATTTGTATAAATATATTGTAATCAAAAGTCAATTATAATATATGATAAATATAAACTAAAACTGTAACGAAAGGATTAGGAAATGAAAATTGGTGAAGATGGATATTGGGAAAGAGAAGACAGACACGATAGAGAAACAGCCCGAGTGAGAGAGACTGCTAAAGAGGCTGTTGCTTTTTATTTAACTATTGAGGCTTTACAAAGTGAAGGTATTGATATTCCTAAGAATTTAATAAGATGGTCGGGTGATTCTTTGAATGATCTTAAAGTAGCAAGAGAAATAGGTGCGCTTATCACTCAGGCAAAGGGGCTGGGACTTGACTCTGTATCGCCTGAATTAAAAAAGGAGTTGTTGAAACATTCAAGAGAGTTAAGGGATATGTATATCGATCAGGAGTATTTGTTCAACAGAATGGACAAAGAGAAAAAGAAAGTTTTGGATAAAGATGTTTCGCATCTTGATTATTTTTCTGGTAAAATTGATGTTGGGGAAATTATTAAAAAAGTTAAAGATAGAGAGAAGAATATGCTGGTCGGTATGAATAAGCGGCAGCAAAATGAGGGTAGAAGTTAGCTTTTACTTATTTATGTTTCGTAAGCTGTAATTATGCTTTGTTATTTAATATCAGCAGAAACTGGTTGGAAATTAAAGAATCCCGAGATATCTCGGGATTCTTTTTATTTGATTATTTTAGCGCTTTCAATATCTTTGAAATATCTTACCGTGTCGGCTTTCAATTCATTGGCTGCGTCTTCGTCGCAGACAATCAGGGCATGCTGATGCATTTGCAGGATGCTGACCGGCCACATGTGGTTTATGCTGCCTTCAATTGCATGGTGAATTGCCCGGGCTTTATTGGCTCCGGCAGCAAGGATCATCACTTCTTCGGCGTCCATAATGGTTCCGATACCGACGGTTAATGCCGTGCGGGGAACCTGATTGATATCCCCGTCAAAGAAGCGGGAATTGGCTTTGACGGTTTCGGAGGTGAGGGTTTTTATTCTCGTGCGCGAGGAAAGTGATGAACCCGGTTCGTTAAAGGCGATGTGCCCGTCAGAGCCGACACCGCCGAGAAAGAGATTAATTTTGCCGTAGGAACGGATAAGTTCTTCGTAGTGTTTGCATTCTTCGGCGTAGTCGCGGGTCATGCCGTTGAGAAGGTGGGTGTTTTGCGGCTGGATATCGATGTGTTTGAAAAAGTTTTCTTCCATAAAATAGTGGTAGCTCTGCGGATGAGCCGGCGGCAGGCCGATGTATTCGTCCATATTAAAAGTGACAACATTGCGGAACGAAACTTTGCCCGCCTTATGCTGGCGAATAAGTTCCCGGTAAGTTCCGAGCGGGGTTGAGCCGGTGGGCAGTCCGAGAACAAAGGGTTTGTCGGCAGAGGGGCGGAAGGCTTTAATCCGGTAAACGATATAGTTGGCGGCCCAGAGGGAGCATTGTTCGTAATCAGATTGAATTAAAACGCGCATGGTGTTTTTCCTTGTTTGAATATTTGTCCTTTAACAATGGTATAATGAATGTTGAAATCTTTATCGAAGACGACCAGGTCAGCATCGTAGCCGGGGGCAACCAGTCCGAGGTGTTCCCTGCGCATGATTTTGGCCGGGTTGGCTGAGGCCATCTGCACCGCCTGATCGAGCGTCAGGCCGAAAGAAACCAGATTTTTGACGCCTTCTATCATGGTCAGGGCGGAACCGGCAATGACGTTATCTGATTTGCGATAGAAGCATTTGTCGAGATAAACCTCGTCACCGTTGGCGATCAAAGGCCCGGAAGGCTGTTTGGTCGTTTTCAGCGAATCGGTGACCAAAACCAGCTTGTCGAGCGGTTTGCAGCGCAGCAGAAACTTGATGAATTCGGGGTTGATGTGGATGCCGTCGGCAATCAGTTCGCAGGACATTTCCGGGTGAATGAAAACAGCACCGACGGCTCCGGGGTCACGGTGGTGCATGCGGCTCATGGCATTGAACAGGTGGGTCGTGTGCAGAATACGCACCTGCATGCCTTCAACCATTTGTTCGTAAGTGGCGTTGGTGTGTCCGGCCTGGAGGACGATGCCCTTGGAAATGCAATAGAGGGCCAGTTCGCGCATATTTTTCAGTTCGGGGGCAACGGTCATATTGATGATATGCCCTTCGGCGGCAGCGAGAAATTCATCCATCAGAGAGATGTCAACCGGGCTGAGCGATTCTGCGCTTTGGACACCGAGACGACTGGGAGAAATGAAAGGGCCTTCAAGATGAATGCCGAGAATTTTGGCGCCTTTTTCCCGGCCGATGGCATCCACAACGGCGCGGATGGCTTTGAGCATTTGTTCTTTCGGAGCGCTGTAAAGCGTGGGAATGAACGAAGTGACGCCGTATTGCGGCAGAATTTCGGACATTTTGAGAATCGAATCGGAGGAAAGGTCGTCGGTTCCGCAGCCGCCGATGCCGTGGATATGCGTGTCAATAAAGCCCGGTGCGATGTTGGCACCCTGCATGTCGATAAAACGGACGTCAGGCGAAAAATTTTTTTTGGCGAAACGGGTTTCGTTGAAAACATCAATGATTTTATAGCTTTTGAGCAGGACGGCACAATTGTTCATTACCGAATAGCCGGTCAGCAGATTGGCGTTATGCAGGCAGATTTCCGAATCCATTAATTAAACTTTCCGAATTAAATTTTGATGAGGGTTATTATAGAAAGCAAAAGTAAATTATTGCCTAAATTTAAAATTAGTTTATTTTCATAAGGTAAACTTACGGAGATAAACATGCTGAAACAATGGTGGTTAAAATGGCGGGAACCCAAGCCTTTCAATGAAGGGTATCTGCCGGAGGCGGACGGGCACCGGATTTATTTTGCTGAATACGGGAAAAAGGGAGGAAAGCCGGTTCTGCTGACGCACGGCGGTCCGGGCGGACAGACTCATGCCGGGCATGCCGCGGTTTTTGACCTCAAAAAATATCGGGTGATTATGTTTGATCAGCGCGGCTGCGGCAAATCGCTGCCGGCGGGAAAGCTGGAAAACAACACCATGGAAGATACCCTGTGGGACATGAAACGGCTGTATGAGCATTTGCAGCTTAAGGAAAAGGTTATTCTGCGGGGAGCATCCTGGGGATCAACGGTTATGCTTTGCTTTGCCGAAAAGTATCCCGAGCTGGTGGAATGTCTGCTGTTGTCGCAGATTTTCTTGGCCGACGGCGTACACGAGGAATGGTTTAACAAGCAGAGTGCATTGTTTTATCCCGAGTTTGTCGAGGCAATGACAAAAAATGCCGGAAGTTGGAAATCGCTGCCGGAATATTATGCAGAGCTGATTAACTCCGGCGATGAAGCCAAGCAATTGCAGGCGGCGAACCAATACGGCTGGTATGAGCGGGTTTTGGGAGCGGTGAATCCGTCATTCGGAACGGCCGCGGCGCTTGACGATGCGGGGCGGCAGGAACTGCGGATTTATCTGAATTATGCAGCGAAAGCCTATACGTTGAAAAATAATCAGATTATGCGTCAGGTTAAGAAAATTTCGCATCTTCCGGCGCTGCTGATTCATAACCGGCTGGATATGGATTGTCCGCTTTATTCGGCTTATCAGCTGCATTTGCGGATGCCTGCTTCAAAGTTGGTCATTGCTCCGGGAATCGGGCATTATAATCCGCAGTTGAAAGCTTTTATCAGCCGTGAAATAAAGGCCTATTTGAAAAATGAAATCAATAATTGACAAGAGTTAAGGATATGCTAACTTTACCAAAAGTTGCAGATAAGAGGAATTTTTGATGCGTCGGATGATTATTGCCGCGGTGTTGACCGCTCTTATCCTGTTATGGGGAAAAGATTTTTATCTGGTCGGAGAGGCGGCGAATTTTGACTGGAAAGTGTTTGTCATTATGCTGACTTTGGGCGGCATGGCCAGTTATAAACTGGTTGATTATCTGGCTCAGTTTAAAATCGTGGAACATAACTCGCGGATTGACATCGTATTTGTGGCTTTTGTGATTGCATTTATGTTCGTTCCGGTTTTGAAGATTAACCATGACACTGTCAGCAAGCAGGAAAACCGCACGTTGGCGGCTTATGTGCCGCTGGTGAAAGACGGCAGGCTGAATTTCAATTACGGCAGGGATTTTGAGGCCTGGTTTAACGACCATTTCAATCAGCGCAAGTTGTTTATTGACGTCAACAGCCGGCTCAATCTCTTTTTGAACCGCAAATTGAAGAGCGAGACCGCAATGGCCGGTAAGGACGGCTGGATGTATACCAAACGCTGGGGTTCGGTGGAGATGTTTCAGAACAAATATCTCTATAATTATGAAGATTTGCGGAAAATTAAGAACAAATTGGAGCGGATCAGCCTGTGGGCGAAAAGGCACGGCATGAAGTTTTATGTTTTTCTGGTTCCCGACAAAGAGCGGATTTATCCGGAATTTTATCCCGACGGTTTCAAGAAAATCAATCCGGCCGCGAAAATAGAGCAGGTGGAAGAATATATGCGGGCGAAATCGTTCGTTCCGGTCATTTATCCCGAAGAATCGTTAATGGCGGCCAAAAAAGACCATATCCTGTATTATAAGACCGGCACCCATTGGAACCATTGGGGCGCTTATATCGGTTATTTGGATTTGTTCCGGCGGATTAAAAAGGATTTTCCCTCGCTGAAAATCATGCAGGAAAGCGATTTTAACATTGTGCCGAAAGTCAGCGCCGATGTGGATATTGCTTCGGCTTTGGGAATTGACGCTTATAAGGTTTTGCCGGAGAAGGAGCTGACCTATGACGAGTTTGAAGTGAAAGAGCCGACGGCGGAAGGGACGCATACTTTTGTAAACAAGGAAAAAAGAATCGAGACGTTTGATTATGTTTCCTCCAACCCGGCCAACAAGCTGAAAGCCGTCTTTTATGCCGACAGCCAGTTTCTGCGCATGAATTGGTATGCCGCCGAAAGTTTCAGCCGCATGCTTAACATATACAGCGGTTACGGCCGCGACTATGATTTGCCCTATATGGCCGAAACGATTATTGACTATAAACCCGATATTCTGGTGATTGAAACCGGTGAGCGCTTTTTGAGCCGCCTGCTGAATATGGAAGTACCCGAGGATTAAGCGATGCTGTTCAGTTCCATGACATTTTTGTTTGTGTTTATGCCGCTGGTGATGGCGGTTTATTTCCTGTCAAAAAAGGAAATCCGCAATTATGTGCTGTTAATTGCCAGCATTATTTTCTATGCCTGGGGTGAGCCGCGCTATCTGGCAATTATGATTATTACCATTCTGGTGAACTATGCGGGGGCAATTTTGCTGGATAAGCATTATTCTTCCCGGCGGAGGCTGTGGATTGTCAGTCTGACAATCGTGCTCGATTTGAGCTTTTTGTTTTATTTCAAGTATTTTAATTTTGTTGTCGATAACATTAACGGCGTTTTGGCGACGGATTTCCAACTGCTGGACATCATTATGCCGATCGGCATTTCATTTTATACGTTTCAGGCGATGTCGTATCTGATTGACGTCTATCGCAGGGAAGTTCCGGCACAGAAGGACGTTTACAAACTTGCTCTGTATATCGTTTTGTTTCCGCAGCTGGTGGCAGGGCCGATTGTCAAGTATCATGATGTCTGCGAGCAGATAGACAACAGGACGATTGAGTTTAAGAATGTTATCATCGGCTTTAAGCGGTTTATTACCGGTTTGGCCAAAAAGGTGCTGATAGCCAATACGCTGGCTGAAGTCGTCGATAAGATTTTTGCCCAGGCTCCGGAAAATCTGACAACCGGCGTCAGCTGGCTGGGGGCGGTGGCCTACTGTCTGCAGCTTTATTATGATTTCTCCGGCTATTCCGATATGGCAATCGGTTTGGGGCTGATGTTCGGCTTCAGATTTTTGGAAAACTTTAATTATCCTTACATTTCCAAGTCAATTACCGAATTTTGGCGGCGGTGGCATATTTCGCTGGCAACATGGTTTAAGCTCTATTTGTATATCCCGCTGGGCGGCAACCGCAAAGGGGCGGTTCGCACTTACTGGAACCTGTTTGCGGTGTTTTTGGTGACCGGTATTTGGCACGGGGCTGCCTGGAGCTATGTTGCCTGGGGTATATGGAACGGGATTTTTATCGTTATTGAGCGTTTTTTCGGTTTGGACAAGGATAAAAACGACCGCTGGTATGTCAGTGCGGCGAAGCATGTCTATGCCTTTTTTGCCATTGTCTGGGGGATGATTATCTTTCGTGCCGAAAGCTTGTCTTATGCTTATGAATACATCTGCCGGATGCTGCATATTGACGTAACCAAACATTTGCCCGACTATGATTACGGCGTGAACAATAAATTTGCCATTATGCTGATTGTGGGGTTGATTTGTGCCATGCCGGTCTGCCGGAATTTGATTTATATCAAATATGAGCATAAGGTACAGCGTACACTGGTTAACATTTGGCTGTTCCTGCTCTTTTTCTGGTCAACGATTTCGCTGGCGGCTTCGACGTATAATCCGTTTATTTACTTTCGCTTCTAAGCCTTGCTCGCCGCATATATCGGAGCTTGGGGAAATTAAAGCTCATTATCCGGATTGTTTTTGTTTTCGAAATCCAAAGCGAGGGAGTTAATGCAGTAGCGCTTGCCGCTGTCGGTCGGCCCGTCGGGAAAAACATGCCCGAGGTGAGAGCCGCATTTGGCGCAGACAACTTCGGTTCTTTCCATACCGTGGCTGTGGTCGGGAATGAATTCGACGCTGCCGGGAATCGGATTGTCAAAACTGGGCCAGCCGCAGGAGGAGAAAAACTTGTGTTTGCTGTCAAACAGCGGGTTATGACAGGCTGCGCAATGGTAAATTCCGTTTTCATTGGTCATATAATAACGGCCGGAGAAAGGCGGTTCGGTTCCTTTTTCGCGTAAAATGTGAAATTGGGCCGGGGTGAGTTTGGCCCGGTATTCGGCTTCAAATTTATCCATGTCAGCACTCCGGAGTCAGACAGCAGCTGGTCTGTCCGTGTTTAAGGTGATAGTGCTGGTGGTATTCTTCGGCAGGATAGAACGTTTTCAGCGGAACGATTTCGGTGACGACGGGAGTTTGAAAGCGTCCGCTGCGGTTGAGTTCAAGAACTTTTTTTACCGCGGCGTCTTTTTGCATGTCGTTGGCATAAAAAACGGCTGAACGGTATTGATGACCGATGTCAGGCCCCTGGCGGTCTTTGGTGGTGGGGTTGTGTATTTTAAAGAAAATGTCCAACAGCTGTCCGTAAGTGATTATTTGCGGGTCATAATTGACTTCGACGGCTTCGGCATGTCCGGTTTTTCCGCCGGAAACCTGCCGGTAGGTCGGGTGGGACAATGATCCGCCGGTGTAGCCGACGCGGGTTCCGATGACGCCGGGAATTTCTTCAAATGCGCTTTGAACGCCCCAAAAACAACCGGCGGCGAAAACGGCATGTTCAATAATCATGATTTTCTCCTTTGCGGAATAACGGGTGTTTCTTTAATATAGAAACGCCTGGTCCGGATTTAAAGTCCGGAGGAGAAGGAAATGCCGACAGGGGAGATTATCCGGCCAGGCGGCGGGGTGTCAGTTCTTCAAGAGCAGTCCGGAGCCAGGGATGCACAATCGGCATTTTGCCGTTTTGCAGGTAGTTGAACAAGTAGCAGTACACGGCATCATCAAGAGATTTTTCCAGCTGTTTGATGACCAGAGGCATAAAGGCTGGCTGTTTGCCCGGCACTGCGGCAAGCTTGTCGGCCAGAAAGAGAATTTTATCAAGACGTGCGGCATCTGTCTCTTATACACAACTGACGCTGCCGACGAATAGCCTTGTGT
>ENA-OXET01001056-OXET01001056.1-human-gut-metagenome-genome-assembly--contig:-NODE-1056-length-8166-cov-6.007151_pt1 | contig 8166 bp, 4 predicted proteins | sample MGYA00249831_ERZ652256 | MGnify/ENA primary metagenome ERZ652256 (study PRJEB26925, sample SAMN05826983) | human gut metagenome | biome: ENVO:2100002; feature: ENVO:00000062; material: ENVO:00002003... | reverse complement strand
GAGATGAGCGCTAGTCTCGTGGGCTCGGAGATGTGTATAAGAGACAGGTTCATGTCGGTGCTGATGCAGTTCTATCTGTTGGCTCCTTTGCTGATCTACCTGCTTCGAAAAATTCTGGTACGTTGGGTGCCGGTGGCGGTACTTGCCGGACTTGCCGTGTGCAGTGCGCTTTCCATGGGATTGCAGTATCACCCGGGAACCGATCCAACCAGAGTGTATTTCGGTTCGGACACACATGCCATGGGACTTTGGCTAGGTGCCATGCTGGCATGGCTGCTGATGATCATACGGCGTGGCAACGGTCGTCCGGAAGAAACGGCGATCATGGAACGCGCTCGTCTGGTCTGGAGCAAGATCGGCCCTGCGGCGGCTTTTGTGGTATTACTGATTCTGTTATGGATGATGCAGCACGTTGAGCAGGGTCCTGCTGCCTTCTATGGAGGGATTTTCGCGGCTTCGCTACTTTCAGTGGTTCTGGTCGCCGGTTCCATTCCTTTCGGATCTTGGATGCAGGATCTGCTGGTGTTCAAACCATTTGATGTGGCCGGCCGATATTCATACGGCATTTACCTGTGGCATTGGCCTTTATGGTTGTTCACCAAGGCGATGTTCCCCCAGTGGGGTGCTCGGCATCTGGGATGGATGCTGCTAATCACACTCGCTCTTACCGCATGTTGTACCGCCATGTCGTGGAAGTTGGTAGAACAGCCCGTCGCCCGTGGCGGATTTATCGCCATGATTCGCCCGCTGCCAGAAAACGGAATGTGGGATGTAACCAGATGCTGGATTACGATCGCCGTGGTATTGAGTACATGCTTGATGTCCGGATACGCGGTAGCCAACGCACCAAAGCAGACCAGTGTGGAACGCGCGTTGGAAGAGAATGCGAAAATGCTGAAAGAGCAGCAGGGCATGCACCTCGACTTCGATAGGAAGCATCCGCCAGCGCCCAAGAAACCCGCATACACCATGCCTGACGGGCAGCAGATGGTCGCATTCGGTGACTCGGTGATGCTTGCCTCCAGTAAAGGTTTGCAATCCGTTTTTCCCGGAATCACTGTTGATGCGGAAACCTCACGTTCGATGACCAAGGCATTGGGACTTATAGACCAAGCCAAAAGCCAGCCGGAAGGATTGCGCCAATGGGTGCTGGTCGGCTTGGCTACGAATTCAGCGGTGACCGATGGCCAACTCAATGACATACTGAACGACATTGGACCGGATCATGTGCTTGTGCTGATTAATGCGCATGCCCCCGTGTCTTGGGTCCCCGGAACGAACGACGCGTTGAGCAACTTCGCGGCCGCCCATTCCGACAACGTTGTTCTCGTTGACTGGGACGCTACGATTTCGGCGCATCCTGATGAGCTTGCCGGAGATGGTATTCACCCTGGCATGTCCAATACGCTGTACGCCCAGGCTGTCAAGGATGCGATTGCGAACTGGATCAAGCAAGGGCACTGAAACATCCTTCTTGCGAATCGCGGCAAAGCAGTTTTGCGATGAATATGAGGAATCCCCCTGACTCGTTTGAGCAGGGGGATTCCTCATAACCTTTTAGGATCTGAACGGACTCAGTCTTCCTGATGCTGCGGAGCCGACAGAAAATGCTCTTCACTCGGCAGCAGAGCATTCAACAGCACGGCCACAACGAACGCCACGGCGATGCAATTGGATGCGAAGATGGACTGGAACAGCGGCGGGAAGTTGACGAAAATGTCGCCGACCTGCGTGAAACCGATACCGATGGTGAGACTCAACGCCGCAATGGTGATGTTGCGCTGCGTATAGCCGGCCTCGGAAATCATCTGGAAGCCAGACAGGATGATGTTACCGAACATCATGATGGTGCAGCCACCAAGCACGGCCTGCGGCAGGGAATTGAACACTTCCGCCACGGCAGGCACGAAGCTGGCTATCATCAGAATCAGACCACCGGAAAGAATCACCTTACGGTTGACGACCTTGGTCATGGCGACCAAGCCGATATTCTGTGCGAACGACGTCAACGGCAAGCAGCCGAACAGGCCGGAGACGGAGGAGATGAGACCGTCGCCTGCAATGGCGCCCGCAGTCTCCTTATCGGTAGGCTGACGGTCGAGACCAACCTTGGTGAGCGCAGCGGTATCACCCAGCACCTCAACGGAAGACACGACATACAGCAGGGCGAAGGAGATGATCGCGCCCGGATCGAATTCAAGCTGGAACGGCATGAAATGCGGCACGGACACAACCTGCAGATTCGCGAAACCAGAGAAATCGACCTTGCCCATGAAAATCGCGACAACATAGCCGACAACCAAGCCGAACAGCACGGAAAGCTGCTTGGCAGTACCCTTCATCAGCAGCTGGAACGCCAAGCAGGCGACCAACGAAATCAGACCGAGCGTGAGATTCTGCCAGCTTCCGAAATCCTCAGCGCCGGAACCGCCGCCGAAACTGGTGGCACCAACGGAAAGCAGTGAGAAACCAATCGACGTAACCACAATCGCGGATACGATCGGCGGCACGAAGCGACGCCAATACTTGGCCGTCAAACCAAGCACAACCTCCAACAGGCCACCAAGCACAACCGCGCCGGCGACCGCGCCGTAGCCTTGGTTCTGGGCGATCGACATGGCAGCAGCCACATAGGTGAAGGAAATGCCAGTGACCATCGGCAGGCGGGAGCCGATCAGCCACACGCCATACAGCTGAAGGCAGGTGCCCAGACCTGCCACCAGCAGACCGGCCTGAATAATCGTGGCAGACTGCTCGGCACTCATGTTGGCGGCGGAAGCCACCAAGAAAATCGGAGCCAGATTGGCCACGAACATCGCCATGACATGCTGCAGGCCGAACGGGATGCCCTTCCAGAACGAAACAGGCGCGTCCAAGCTGCTAAGCGCTTCAAAGGAAACGCCCTTCTTCTCGTTCGTGTTGTCTTTCTTCTTCTCTTCTCTCACAATGAATCCTCTCTCATTCATGCTGCGATGAGTAACAGGTTGTAATGGTTTCTGATGCGCGCCCGTGAGATGCGACGATCAGGAGCGGAATTCGATGGTACCGGTTTCCGGATCCATCGACTCCACGATTGCCAGGGAATCAACGTCGTATCCCGCTGCGCGCAGCTCATCGCCGCCGCCCTGGAAACCCTTCTCCACCGCGATGCCGATGCCCTCGACCGTCGCTCCGGCATCATGGCACAGATTGATCAGGCCCTTCAGAGCCTTGCCGTTGGCCAGGAAGTCATCAAGCAACAGCACATGGTCGCCCTCGTTGAGATACCTCTTGGACACGATGACGGGGAATTCCTTCTGCTTGGTGAAGGAGTAGACGGTGGTGGTGTACTGGTCGCCATCGAGATTGATGGACTGCGCCTTCTTGGCGAACACCACAGGCGCATTGCCGAAATGACGCGCGGCAACACAGGCGATACCAATGCCGGAAGCTTCAATGGTCAGGATCTTGTTGATGGTTTTACCGGCAAAATGTTCCGCCCAAGCGGCACCCATGTGGTCGAACAATTCGACATCGCACTGGTGGTTGAGGAAAGCATCCACTTTCAGCACATTACCTGGCTTGACGGTACCCTGCAGGCGAATGCGCTCTTCGAGCTCCTTCATGAATCCCCTTAGATTGTTGGCCGCATAAGGCGGCGTTGATGTTGACATACGGTGAACCGCATATAAACGTTCAGCATACGCGCGTCAATTGACCATGCGAGTGTTGCGCTGACCTGCATGTGTGATAGATATGAATTTCGCAGTAATCGACTTCGAATCTTCATGGAAAGAGGAACCGGTGGAGCAGAATATGGGACCAGTCCTGTGCGATCCGCAAAGTCTGATCAAGGACCTCAATCCGCAGCAAATGGAAGCGGTGAAGTACTACGGACAAGCCCTGCTCATCGGAGCTGGTGCCGGATCCGGTAAGACCCGCGTGCTCACCAGACGCATCGCATGGCTGCTGGCACATGGTTTTTGGGCGAGCAGCATTCTCGCCATCACCTTTACGAACAAGGCCGCGGCCGAAATGCGCGAACGCCTTGCGTCCCTCGTAGGGCCTGAAGCCGAACACATGTGGATCTCCACTTTCCATTCCGCGTGCGTGCGCATCCTCCGACGTGACGGCAAGGAAATCGGTCTTACCTCAGGATTTTCCATTTATGACACGGCTGATTGCGAACGCTTGGTCAAGCTCATCAGCGGCGATTTGAACATCGATACGAAGCGGTATACGCCGCGCATGCTATTGGGCAAGATCTCGGATTGCAAGAATTCGTTGATTTCATGGCAGGACCAGCTGAAAAGCGTGAACTGCGACTACAAGCCAGGCCAGCGCGGATATCAGGTTTCGGCCGGCGACGTCGACGAGCTGGTCGCCGTGATGTATGCGGAGTACCAGTACCGTCTGGCCATGGCGAATGCCGTGGATTTTGACGATCTGATCATGCGCACCGTCGAATTGTTCCAGCGTTGCCCACAGGTGAGCGAATATTACCGGCATAAGTTCCGTTATATTTTCGTGGACGAGTATCAGGACACCAACCATGCGCAATATGTGCTCGTACGTGAGCTTTCCGGCATTGATTCGGGAGAACAGCCCGATCCACATATGCGAGGAGCAGGCCGTGTCGGACCGTCTTGGATTACGGTGGTGGGCGATTCCGACCAGTCGATTTATGCGTTCCGAGGCGCGGATATTCGTAATATTCAGGATTTCGAGCAGGATTTCCCTAACGCGAAAACCATCATGCTCGAACAGAATTATCGTTCGACGCAGACCATTCTCGACGCAGCCAATGCGGTGATCGCAAGAAATGAAAATCGTAAGCCGAAAAAACTGTGGACGGCACTTGGCGAAGGCGACAAAATCGTCGGATACGCGGCCGACAACGCGCAACAGGAAGCCGGATGGATCGCCAACGAAATCGCACGAATCCACAACGAGGAAGGCGTGGCGTATCGCGACATCGCCATCATGTATCGAGCCAACGCGCAATCACGCTCGCTCGAAGAGGCCATGATCAATGCCAACCTGCCGTATCAGCTCGTCGGCGGCACCAAATTCTACGAACGCAGGGAAATCAAGGATGCGCTCGCGTATTTGCAGGCCATCGTGAATCCTGCGGACAATGTGAACGTTCGACGTATCCTCAATGTGCCGAAGCGCGGACTGGGCGTTCGTGCGGAAGGACTCGTTGCCTCGTATGCTGATGCCCATGGCACCACTTTTTTCGAAGCGATTGAACATATGGAACAGATCGAAGGCATGTCCACGCGCACGACGAAACCGTTGAGTGCGTTCCGAGACATGATGCATGAGCTTGCGGCTTTTGCGAAGGACCATGACACGAAGCCATCCGAAGTGGTTGCCGAAGTGCTTGCCAAGAGTGGGATTTTGGAAGAGCTGCAGCGCTCCGAGGATCCGCAGGACGCTTCCCGCGTCGATAATCTTTCCCAGCTGCAATCAGTGGCGGCGGAATTCGAGCAGAACACGCCAGACGCCACATTGGCGGGATTTTTGGAAACCACCGCGTTGGTGGCCGATTCCGACCAATTGCCAGGGGAGAACGAAGATTCCGGCAAGGTGACGATGATGACCCTGCATACCGCAAAGGGTCTGGAATACCCGTATGTGTTCCTGACCGGCATGGAGCAAGGCACATTCCCACACCAGCGTGCCATGGAAGACACCAGCGAACTGGCAGAGGAGCGCCGTCTCGCCTACGTGGGCATCACTCGCGCGAAGCGACGCCTGTATGTGACACGCGCGGCCGTACGCGCGCAATGGGGGCAAGCCAGCGACATGATGCCCAGTCAGTTCCTCGATGAGATTCCAGACGAACTGATTGATTGGAAAAGACGCGAAGCCGGCGTCGAACGCATGCGTGCCAGCTGGCAGGATGACGACGACGAGTTCGGCGGCTGGGACGATGATGACGATTTCGGATCGATGTCATTCGGCGGTTCCTCGTATGGAAAGTCGGATTATGGTTCCTCATACGGTTCCGGCTCGCGGTGGTCTCGTTCCTCATACGGATCGTCTTCATATGGGGCAGGGCGCTCGCAGTACGGCGGCCCGGCTACGCAGGGCTCATCATCCTCGTATGGTTCCACATCTCGGCGCTCGTGCGGAGGATCGGGAACCGGTTCCTCATATGGCTCGTATGGTTCGTATGGCTCCGGCAAGTCAGGAGGGAAATCGGGCAAGGTCACCACGCGACGTGTCAAGCCGAAAAACAAGCCTGTGGATTTAACCAAATCCTCATCCGCAAGCCCGGCCGGTAGCCATAATGATCTGAACATTGCAGACGTGCATGTCGGCGACAAGCTTACGCATGATCATTTCGGGTTGGGTACGGTCATTGAAACGCAGGACAAGGGCATGAATTCGGTCATTACCGTTGATTTTGGCAATGGTGAGGTCAAGCGTCTGCTGTTGCGTATGGCACCCATTGAAATGCTATGACGGAGATGAAGAACGGATGAAATCTCCTCTGTAGCACGAAAAGGAGGAAAAAACAAGACTTTCTTTTTCAAAAAGACCCTGCAATAATCGGCGGTGTTTGTCTTTTTTGAGAGGAAGCTATGAATAAGAAACTGTACGCAGGCATTTCGCAGATCGTGCTCGGCATCTTGATCGCCATCGCGCCGCAGACCTTCGCTCACGTATGCGCGGTCAAAGAAACGCCGATGGCATGTCATTACACGGCTCAGGCCGCGCTCGGCATCGGCATCGGCATCGTGATCGTGGCGCTTGGCATTGTCGGCCTGCTCGTATCCGATCAGACCCGCGCCGGTCTTGACCTCGCCAATGCGGTGCTCGGCGTGCTGACCATCGCCGTGCCGACCGTGCTCATCGGCGTGTGCAAGGGTGCCATGATGCGCTGCCATATGGTCACCTTGCCGACGCTGATCGTGCTCGGCGTGCTGCTGGCTGTACTTGCGGCAATCGCAGCATATCTCGATCTCAAGCCGGCGAAGCGCGCCTGACCCAATATGACGCAACACATCACCCTTGGCGGGTTGCCCCTGGTCAATCTCAAACGCAAACCGTTTCGTACCGCGGCGCTCACCATCGTCGTCGCCATGCTTACCGTGGCCTTCTATGGTGGTTCACTGCTGTCCATGAACCTTGAAGCCGGCTTGAACAGCATGCAGGAACGTATGGGCGCCGATCTCATGGTCACGCCGCAAAACACCAAAAACGAAGCCGAAGCGTTGCTGACCAACGGATCGGCAAGCACGTTCTACTTCACCAACGAGATCACCGACGAAGTGGCAAAAGCCGACGGCATCGACGAAATCACGGAACAAACATATATCTCATCGTTGGCCGCCGCATGCTGCGACGAGAAAGTCCAGATCATCGGATTCAACCCCGATACCGACTTCGTGATCACCCCTTGGATCGCATCGCAGTTCGACGGTACGCTCCAGCGCGGCCAGATCGTTGCAGGAGCCAGCATCAGCGTGTCGGGCAACAACACGGTCAAACTCTATGGGCACGAATTCCCCGTGGCGGCGCAACTCGCCAATACCGGCACGTCGCTCGACAATTCCGTGTTCGTGAACATGCAGACCGTTCCCGACGTGGTCGGATATTCCGCCAAGGTGGGGCATGCCGCCATTCCGGAAGAATATGCCGACAAAGCCGTTTCCGCCGTGCTCATCAAGGTCAAGGACGGTTACTCCGCCCAGCAGGTCGCTTCGAACATCACCAAAACAACAGGAATCAAAAGCCTCGGATACGTGTATCCGGGGGGCATCACAGCCACAACGAAATCCAATCTGAACGTGATCATTCGCTACGTGACCCTTTTCGTCGCGGTGTTCTGGGTCATGGGGCTGATCGTGCTGCTTGCTGTGTTCTCGTCCGCCATGAACGAACGCAAACGTGAATTCGCCGCGTATCGCATTCTTGGTGCCAATCGTTCCACTTTGGTCGGCATCATCGTGAAGGAATCGGCCATGATCGGAGCTTTGGGCGGTGTGATAGGCATTGCGGTCGCGTCGCTGGCGATTTTCCCGTTCAGCACGCTTATCGGACGGCAGCTGCAGTTGCCGTATCTGCAAACCAACATGTGGAATGTGTTGGCATTGATCGCAGTGAGTTTCGTGTTCGCGGTGCTTACCGGACTGCTCGCCTCCGTGACGCTGTCTCTTATACACATCTCCGAGC
>ENA-OXET01001044-OXET01001044.1-human-gut-metagenome-genome-assembly--contig:-NODE-1044-length-8196-cov-5.204029_pt1 | contig 8196 bp, 6 predicted proteins | sample MGYA00249831_ERZ652256 | MGnify/ENA primary metagenome ERZ652256 (study PRJEB26925, sample SAMN05826983) | human gut metagenome | biome: ENVO:2100002; feature: ENVO:00000062; material: ENVO:00002003... | reverse complement strand
ATAAGAGACAGTATGGGGGGAGGAGCCACCCTGCCGCGTCCGTCACTGACCAGGCGGGGAGCCCGGTAAACGACTTCCACGGGATACTGCCTGCCTTGCGCTTCCAGAACCCGGCAGGAACCTCCCATATATTCCCGCAGCCCGGACATCTCCAGTGTGGCGGACATCACGACCACGGCCAGATCCCGGCGCGGCCCTTCCTGCAGATCCAGCACACGCCCCAGGGATAAATCCCCGGAAAGGCTGCGTTCATGGAACTCATCAAACACCACGGCGCTCACCCCTTCCAAGGAGGGCCATTCCGTCAGCCAGCGCTCCAACATGCCGTCCGTCACGTACGCGATACGGGTGCGGGAGGAAATGTACCGTTCAAAACGCACCGCATACCCCACTTCTTTTCCCAGCTCCACCCCGCGCAGCCGGGCCACATGCCGCGCCAGCAGGCGAGCGGCCATCCGCCGGGGCTGTACAACGACAATCAGGCCACGGTCTCCCAGACCGGCGTCATCCATCATCGGAGGAACGCCGGTGGACTTGCCGGAGCCGGTAGGAGCTTTCAACAAAATGCGCGGAGAAGGAACCCGCAGAGCCTCCATCAATTCTCCGCGGATTTCCTCAATGGGAAGAGAAGAAAAAACCATACCGGGTTACAGGGAATCCGTTCGTGCCGGGGACATTCAGCCGATGCAGGCCAGCAGAAACCAGAAAAACGGCACGGTAAAGGAAGGGCTGTCAATCAAATCAAAAATTCCTCCTATCCCCGGCAGCAGGGAACCGGAATCCTTGATGGCCAGGCTGCGTTTAACCAGGGACCCGGCCAGATCCCCGTAAACGGAAAGCAGGAAAATGAGGGATGTGCATCCCATCAGTACCAGTACCTGGGTTATGGACAAGACGGAAATTCTGAACATCGGGAAAACCAGCCCTATGGCCGCCGCATTCGTCAGCACCCAGGAACCGAGGAGGCCCTCCCACGTTTTCTTGGGGCTGATGTGGGGAATGAGCCTGCGGGAAAAAAGGCGGCCGCCCAGCAGGAACCCGCTCACGTAGGCAAAAATGTCCGCCATCTTCGTTACCAGAACGACCCACAGCACACACATGACAATGGCCGGATAAACACACCCCGCCCTCATATACGCCAGATGCAGGGCCAGAATGGCAAAAGAGAACAGCCAGACGGGATAAATAAAGGAAAGCAGCGTAGTACCCACGGAACGGAGAGCCCTGCTTCCATCCACCGGGTGCTTCATCTCACGGATGAAGGCAACCACTACCAGGAGGACCGGAGCGGCAAGTGCCACCAGAAGAGGAAGGGGGATGAGGAAAGAAACCTGTTCCGCAAGGGCGCTTTCCCGGAATTTAGTGATGCAGCATGACCAGGACAGCAATACGGGGTACGCCACTCCGAAAAGAAAGCTCAAGTTCGGCTGGGAGGCTTTTCCGGAACGCAGCAGCATGTGCCGCCATTCCCAAGCGGCCAAAATACAGAAAATGCAGACCAGACCGTAATACCCAAGTTCGCAGTCCCACCACAAAGCCCCGGCCAGCAACCCAAGCAAAACCACGGTGCTGAATGAACGCTGCAGCAAAACACCCATCTTGCTTCCGGAAAAACTCTTGTCCCGATTCGGTATGCTCATCATCACGCGAAGTGTACAGAAAACCGTTGCAACCTCAATCCTGAAATGCTTCCTTTCCTGCGGCGTCTCTTCGGAAAACGTCCGTTCTCCCCATCCTCACCCTCCCCGCTGCAAACAGGAAAGCAGTCATCCCGCCACTTTTCCCTCTCCGGGAAGGATGCAGCAACGGAAAACCAAAGAAAACACGCAACAACAAAAAGCGGAAGAAATGCGGAAAAAACATCCGTAAAATGAAATCCATTTCCATGCAGCTCCAATATGACAAATGCCGGACTTCCGCACAAAATTTCAAACTTTATGGTGGATTTATCCACCCATGAATTCTCTTCTTTCCTCCCCCTGCCGCCGCCGGATATTTCCGGATGAACCGGCTTCCATTTACTCTTGTCCCCTTCCGGAAACAAGGAGAGCAAAATAGCGTCATGTGGACGTTTTATAAGATAGACAATCACCTGCAAATCAGTAACACTTACATCCCGGCGCCAGCTTTTTCCCCAAATGGAAAAAAACGCACCCTTTTCCGTTATGAACATGCACTCATTCCGTTGGATTAGACTCACCGCATTCTCGGCCCTGGCCGCAGCCGCCATTACTTCCTGCGCCTCTGCGGCTACGGACTTCAACCAGGTGGGCAAGCAAATGTCCCTGCTGCTCCAGAATTTCCACTTCTCCCGCAAAGAATTCAGCGATGAACTATCCACTAAATTCTTGGAAACCTACCTGCGCAAGGTAGACCCTAACAAAATATTCTTCACCCAGCAGGACGTAGACGCCCTCAAAAGAAAATACGGTAAGGAGCTGGACGACTACCTTATGTCCGGCCAGATGATGGATGCGGCCCAGGCCATGCACGCCCTTTACCGCCAGCGCGCCATGCAGCGCATCTCCTATGCGCGGGATTTGCTGAAAAAGGGAGGCTTCACCTTTGACAAAGACAAGTCTATCGAACGTTCCCGCCGCAAAACAGCCGCGTGGCCCAAGGATGAGGCGGAAATGCAGCAGGTCTGGAAAGACATGGTGGAGGAACAGCTCCTGTCCGAAATCCTGCGCCGTGAAACCGTAGCGCGCCTGGCCAAGGAACAGAACAAGCCCGATCCCCTGGCCAATGAAAAACCCGCGGAGGAAAAACTGCTTATGCGTTATGAACGCATTCAACGCAATATTCAGGAAACGGATCTGGAAGACGTAGCGGAAACACTGCTCAGCGCCGTAGCCTTGACGTATGACCCGCATACGGATTACATGGGTGCGCGCCAGGTGGACCGTTTCAAAATCTCCATGGGTACGGAACTCACCGGCATCGGCGCCCTGTTGGGCAGTGAAGACGACGGTTCCACCAAAATTACCGGTATCGTTGTGGGAGGACCGGCTGACAAATCCGGAGAATTGAAGCTGAACGACCGCATCGTTGCCATTGACTCCGACAACTCCGGAGAAATGGTGGATATCCTGTTCATGAAGCTGGACAAAGTGGTGGATATGATCCGCGGAGCCGAAAATACCCAGATGCGCCTGAAAGTAGAGCCGGCAGACGCCCCCGGACAGGCCAAAATCATTACGCTGACCCGCTCCAAGGTACCTCTGAAGGATGAACTTGCCAAAGGTGAAATCATTGAACTTACCGGAGCTCCGGAAGGCAGGAACCGCATTGGCGTGCTGAGCCTTCCCTCCTTCTACGCAGACATGGAAGGCGGAGACCGCCGCTGTGCCAAGGATGTCAAAAAAATCCTGGAACGGATGAACAAGGAAAATGTGGATGGCCTGGTAATTGACCTGCGCAGCAACGGCGGCGGTTCCCTGGAGGAAGTGCGCCTGATGACGGGCTTCTTTACCGGAAACGGCCCCGTGGTACAAATCAAGGACACCCGCGGCAACGTGGATATCAAATCCGCCCACAACCGCCAGAAACTCTTCAATGGCCCCATTGTGGTGCTCATTAATAAACTCAGCGCATCCGCCTCTGAAATTCTGGCCGCGGCCCTTCAGGATTACGGCCGCGCCGTGATTGTGGGGGATGAATCCACCTTCGGGAAGGGGTCTGTGCAGCAGCCTGTGGACATCGGCCAATACCTGCCTTTCTTCGCGGCCAGAGACCGTGCGGGCCTGCTGAAAGTCACTACCCAAAAATTTTACCGTGTGGCGGGCGGCTCCACCCAGCTCAAAGGCGTGGAAAGCGATATCCAGCTTCCCACCGCTACGGCGGCATTCGAGCTGGGAGAAGACATTCTGGACTACGCGATGCCCTATGACCAGATTACGCCCTGCACCAACTACAAAAAGGACTCCTCCATCGCGGCCATGCTGCCCGTGCTGAAAGATGCCAGCGCGAAGCGCGTGGAAAAAGACCGCGACCTCCAGATTGCCAGGGAAGATATCGCCATGATGAAACAGCGCATCAAGGACAACAAGCTTTCCCTGAACAAGAAAATCCGGGAACAGGAAAACTCCGCCCTGGAAGAACGCCGCAAATCCATCAACAAGGAACGTAAAATCCGCTTCGCGGAAATGGCCAAGGAAGACGCAACCAAATACAAAATTTACCGCCTGACGCTGGATGACGTCAACGCCAAGGAGCTGCCCCTGGCGGATCCGGAAAAAGACAATGAACAATTCATGCACCTGGCGGAAGACCCCACGGCAGAACTGGACGACTCCCCGGAATACCCCTCCGGCCTTGATCCGGAACTCCGCGAAGGCATCAACATCGTCCAGGATATGCTGAAGCTGGAATCCTCCGGAAAATAACGGCTCGCTCCTCGCGAACCTCCTTGCCGCCCCGGCCCCATTCAGGGAACCGGGGTTCTTTTTTCCGAGGCAATTCCGGGAGCCGTGCCTCCCGAACAGCCCGAAATGAATCCGGGGCTTGCCAGCCGGAGGGAAATAAGGCAGTATTTTTGCCCGTCAGCAATGAGCACCACCATGAATACGACATACAAAATTGCCATCGGCGCGGATCACGCCGGAGTCGATCTCAAGGAAACCGTAGCAGAACTCCTCAAGGCATGGGGTCATGAAGTGACCGACATGGGAACCATGACCAAAAATTCCTGTGATTATTCCGACTACGCCAATGCAGTCGCAAGCAGCATTGCTGACGGCACCAACGACCGCGGCATCCTTATCTGCCGGTCCGGCATCGGCATGAGCATTGCCGCCAACCGCTGGGTGGGCGTCCGCGCCGCCCTCTGCCGCACGGCCCCTGCTGCGGCCCTTTCCCGCCAGCACAATGATTCCAACCTGCTCTGCCTGGCTTCCGCCTATGTGGACAATGAAAGTGTGGAAGACGTCCTGGACGCCTGGCTACATGCTGACTTTGAAGGCGGACGCCATGAACGCCGCGTCGTCAAATCCTCCGGTAGCCCCCTGCAATGGACGGACCCGGAACTGGCGGGCCTCATCCAGGAGGAAGGACGCCGGGAAAGCAACAACATTGAGCTGATTGCCTCCGAAAATTTCACCTCTCCCTCCGTCCGGGAAGCCCAGGGCTCCCTGCTGACCAACAAATACGCGGAAGGCTATCCCGGCAAGCGCTGGTATGGCGGTTGCGAGGTGGTGGACAAAGTGGAACAGCTCGCCATTGACCGCGTGCTGAAAATTTTCGGCGGGGATCATGCCAACGTGCAGCCCCACTCCGGTTCCCAGGCCAACATGGCCGTTTACTTCTCTGTTCTGAAGCCGGGCGACACCATTCTCACGATGGATCTCTCCCACGGCGGCCACCTCACCCACGGACACCGGGCCAACTTCTCCGGCAAACTGTACAATGTGGTTCACTACGGCGTATCCCAGGAAACGGAAGCTATTGACTATGATGCTTTGGAAAAACTGGCTCTGGAGGTAAAGCCGCAAATGATCACGGCGGGAGCAAGCGCCTACTCACGCACAATCGACTTTGAACGCATGGGCCAGATTGCCAGGGCCTGCGGTGCCTACCTGTTCGTGGACATGGCCCACATCGCGGGCCTGGTGGCCGGGGGGCAGCACCCGAATCCGGTTCCCCATGCGGACTTCGTCTCCTCGCATAAATCCCTGCGCGGCCCCCGCGGCGGCTTCGTCATCTGCAAGGAGGAATACGCCAAAAAACTGGATGCAGCCGTCTTCCCCGGAATGCAGGGCGGCCCCCTCATGCACATCATTGCCGCCAAGGCGGCCTGTTTCGGAGAAGCTCTGAAGCCCGAATTCAAGGACTATGCGGCCCAGGTTGTCAAAAACGCCAAGGCCATGGCGGCCAAAATGGCGGAACTCGGCTTCCGCGTCGTCTCCAACGGTACGGACAACCACGTATTCATGGTAGACCTCCGCAACAAAGGCATTAACGGTGCAGACGCGCAGGAAGCCCTGGACCGCGTAGGCATCACCGTAAACAAGAACGCCATCCCGTTTGACACGGGTTCTCCCATGAAACCTTCCGGCATCCGCATCGGTACGCCTGCCGTAACCACTCGCGGCATGAAGGAAAAAGACGTGGAACAGGTGGCTGAATTCATTGCGCGTGCGCTGGCCTTGTACGTAGGTGACCAGGTATGCCCGAATCCGGAAGGCTTCTCCCAGCTTAAGGAAGAAGTTTCCGCGTTTAACCGCAACTTCCGCTTGCCTCATTAACATCTCCTGCGTATAAACGCTTTTCAGGCCGTTCCGCCTTTACCGCGGAACGGCCTTTTCATCAAAAGTCCGTATTTACGGCCCCCGATACGCGCGGCCAAGACGCCCGCAACAAAAAAACCTCTTCGTCAAGGAATGGTCGGGGTTCATCCAAACTGCACTTTTCCCCTCCTATATTGCAGACAAACCGGTTTGGAAATCAACTGCCATTGTCCATCCACACTTCCTCGTTGGAACATTTGCCCTCTTCCCGGCCCAACCGGAAAACAAAGGTAGCGGCAGGTTGGGAATAATAGAACTGATGACTTGCATGCGTTGCTCCTCCATCCGCAATTAAAACAACCTGAAATCCTTTATCGGAGAATTGGATATTTTTTTCATCCCAATATCCATAGCTAGACATGACGGAATACCTCCCCATTTCCATGAATGAACCGTCCTGCTGGCGCAGAAAAGCCTTAAATTCATAACTGTTAAAATTGGCTCCCCTCGGCGTTCTCCACACTAATGCGGCTTCATGGTCCGCCTGCCAAATTACTTTGTTATCCGGATTCTCCCGGAAACAGTTTTCCAGAAAAGTCATCTCCTGCTTGTGAAAACGCAAGGCGGCAACATCCACCGGAGGATGATCGACAAGGGGAGAAGGCACGTCAAAAGCCATAACAAGGGGAACCGTGCGGCAAGAGAAAAGAAGCGTTTTAAGAGAGGCATTCATCCTCCAGATATTACTTCGTCAAAAAGACGGCTCAAGTCTCAATCATCTGATCCGCCTGATGATGCTTCAGAATGATTTATCTATCCAAAGGTCCACCGGGCCAGACAGACAAACTATCGCATCCGTCTGGTTTGACAATACAGTTCCGATACTGCTTTTCAGTTAAAAAGTCAGTTCCGCCAATAGTGACATGAGGAGTGGGAGTAGTGACTGCCGTTCTAAATTCATCATAAGGAACAGTCACGCCACCGCTCAGAACCTCAAGGAGCGCCTTTCTGGCTTCTTCCAGTTTTTCACAGCTCAGCCTGTCAATATCCATGTACTCATCCACTTCAACCTTGGCATATTGCTGATTTATTACGGAGGCCCAATCAGGATTCTTACCGTCTTTGATTTCGCCAAATTCCGTCAATATACTCAACAAGGGATTTCGATAAGCATTCCCTTTCGTGCTGCCGGGACGATTCAACATCACCAATGCACTCGTCCTTATCTCGGCACCCTTCGTATCGGCTTCCGCATAGATGACTCGCGCCATTGGAGAGTCATAACATCGTCTCCGTCGATGAGGAAATAATGCCGTTCTGCTTTTTCTACTCTAATGTATCCTTTCCAGGTGTCAGTACGATCTTCTACATTCTGCTTGATAGGAATCAGCACGGGGTCGGCCACTCAGCTAACAAACAAATTTTTACAAAAATTTGATATGTAAAATTCTTTTATGGCCTGCCCGCGGAAGTCATGCCGTCCCACACGGGAAAGTAATAATGCAGGGTAGGTTCAGGTTCATTCAACAGGCGATAGTGCCACCATTCCGGAGCATAATTGGCAAAACCCTGTTTTTCAAAAGCCGTTTTCAGAATCATCCTGTTTCTGCGTTGGGAAGGAGTCACTAATGTAGAGTCTGTGGTGGAACTGGGATCCAGCAGGTCATGATGGCCGCCCATATCCACCGGCTTTCCGGTCTTGGCGTACAGCAGGGAAACATCCACAGCCACGCCCCGGGAATGTTCCGAAAAATCGCGCACATAGTGGTCTCCGAACACCTTGGCCTTGTCAATATGGGGATAATACCGGGACTTCATCTTTTGATCCCCGTCGTCAGTTCCCCATTTGCAAATGTCCAGCACGGCGGTATGGGGACGGTAGGCGTCATAAATTTCCAGCAGGTAACCCTGACGATACAAATCCTGTCTCTTATACACATCTCCGAGCCCACGAGACTAGCGCTCATCTCGT
>ENA-OXET01001037-OXET01001037.1-human-gut-metagenome-genome-assembly--contig:-NODE-1037-length-8255-cov-4.862317_pt1 | contig 8255 bp, 4 predicted proteins | sample MGYA00249831_ERZ652256 | MGnify/ENA primary metagenome ERZ652256 (study PRJEB26925, sample SAMN05826983) | human gut metagenome | biome: ENVO:2100002; feature: ENVO:00000062; material: ENVO:00002003... | reverse complement strand
TGGGCTCGGAGATGTGTATAAGAGACAGCATACATGAGGTGCACCGGCGGCGTGGCCCCGTGGCGTCGTGACGGCGACAAGGGGCCGTCCTACTACGCGGTGTGCCCGCTGTGCGACAATCCCATCCAGATTGTCGGCCTGTTCCGTCGGCAGGAGGAAAGCCGTGCGCGTCGGCCCTACGGGCGACACCACCGGGGCGATGTGCCGGGCCTGTGCCGCTACGACGAGGACGCCTATCTGCACTGCCCGTATGCGGATCCGAACCATCGGACGGACATCCGAGCGAGACGTCATCCGAAGGACCAGACCGGGCGGGCCCTGTATGGTCTCATGCGCGGTGAGTTCGACCGGGTGGCGCTGGCGTGGGAACGGTTCTCCGGCATCCATCTGGGGCCGGGGGCCGCCCGTGACATGCTTCGCAAATGGCGGGACGACCAGGGATGGCGCTACTACGACGCGACCTACGGCAATCTGCCGCAGATGCTGTTCTTCGCGGCCGGCGGACAGAACCTGGTCAAACGCTACATCGTGCCGGACAGCCCGTTGCACGAACGGCTGAAAGGCGTGCCGCGGGTGAGATTCACGCCGACGCGCTCCCGGTACGTGCAGGTGGACAAGGCCGGGCCGGGGTTCCTTACTCTGGATTTCCTGCTGTACGCCCGGCGCATCGAATGGGACGGACAGCACATGAACGAGACGTTCAGGCTACGCGGTCTGCTGGGCCGCGATGACGGGCAACAGGCCTTCGATGACCTGACCCTCGACGTCGATCAGGACTGGCTCCCCCACACAGCGGACGCCCAGCCCGGCCGCGACGAGCGGCTACTCGACATCGCGCGGGAAACGCTGCAATCCGACGCGGGTATCCCGGCAGATCAATAAAGCGTTATCAATGCAAGGAGAACAATGATGAACGAGAACGACAAGACGGAAATCCTCGAACCCGTCGAAACACCCGCCGAGAACATCACAGAGCCAAGCAAGGATGGAAGGAAGTGTCCGAAGTGGCTGCCGCCCCTGGTCGCGGCCGTCTGCGCGGTGATTCTGGTCGCGGCCGGCATCGTCGGCTGGAACGCTTACAGCGGCGCGAAGCTCGCCGAGGCCAAGGAGGCGTGCGCCGCCGCCGCCGACACCGTGCGCAACAATGCCAATGAATACAACGCGCTGCTCAACGGCGATGCCGCCGATGCCGCCGCCGTCAAGGCCGAACAGGTCGAGGACTCGAAGACCGTCGAATCCTTGGGCAAGGAGCTCAAGGCCATGGCACCCGAATACGAGGGCTGCGTGGCCGAAAACGCGCAAGGACTGGATGCCGCCGCCGTGAAGCTCAATGAACAGGCCGACTGGTACGAGACCCACGAGAAGAGCCTGTCGAAGGCGGTGAGGGCCGTCGTCGAATCCAAGGCCGCGAAGAGGCTGGATGACGCGAAAACGAATCTGACGGCGAAGCTGGACGAGGCGTCGAAGCTGCTCGCGGATTCGGACGGCAAGGTCGCGGACAACGCCACCCGCGACGCATTGTCGAACGCCATCGACGCGGCGAACGGGCTGAAGGACGGGAACGATCCGGCGAAGATCGACGGGGCGCGCAAGACGGTGGAGGATGCCATCAATGGCGTGGCCGCGAGCGTCCAGGCAAAGACGGACGCGGATGCGCAAGCCGCCGCAGCGGCCGCCCAGGCTCAGGCGCAGGCCCAATCCGCCTACAACGGCGGCTCCTCCTACTCCGGCGGCGCGTACAGGCGCACGGAAGGCTCCGCTTCCGGCTCCAACACATACCGTGGCACCACATCGGGCGGCTCCGGCCCGGCCGCCGCCGTCCCGAAGCCGAACCTCAACGGCGCTTACGGCTGCGGCAACAGCTGCACCGGCAAGGATGATGGCTATTACCATCACTGATCGATGAATGACTGATTATGGCTCGTATCGGGAAACCGGTACGGGCCTTTTTCATGGATTTCGCAAAGGAAAGCCATGTCCCTGTGAACCTGTGCCCCCGCATTCCCGTGTGCCCGTGTTGCCGGGAAATACTTCCGGATTTTTGTAGACGCCATGCTCCGTGGTTCGGCGTGTCGTCTGTGAGGCTTGTTGGTGGCTGCCGGGCCAACCGGTGGCTACCTCCCGTTATTCCTGCGGTCGGAAGCCCCGCCACCCCTTGAAAAAAGAGGCGGCGGGGCCATGACCGGAACGATTGAGGGAGGGGATGAACAGACAAGGTTAACGGAGGTTCATTTATGAACTTTGGCAGGAAGATGATGAAGGCCGGTGTCGCGGCGGTGGCTGCGATCGCCACGCTTGGTGCCGGCGGCGTCGTCGCATCGACCGCGTTCGCGGGCGGTGGCGGCGGCAACCAGCCCGGCACGGGCGGCGACCTGGCCGCGGTGCAGTTCTGGCAGTACAAGGACGATGCTTCGGGCGCATGGGGTCCGGCCACGAGTCTTGATTCGGTGCGCGCCGCCATGAACAATGCCGGCGTGACGTTGGAGGGCGGTGGCGTCACGAAGGCGCAGGCCGCATTGGACCAGGCCCGTACGGAATGCGAGACCGGTTTCCAGCGGCGTCACCCCGGCGAGGGCAACGGCGACTGCCGAGTGGTCGCGGTCGGCGCGGTGCCAGCCGTCATCGGCGGCAACTACATCTACAACGGGTCCGGCGTGGCTTCGCCGACCGGGACCGGCGGCTGGTACGACAACTGGAACACCTACGTAGCTCCAGGAACATACCAGTATGGCAGCACCGTATATAGGACCTCATATCCGTTCGATGATGATTCGTCGAACAGCGTGGATGCGATTATGCGTCGTAATGTGGGGGCTTCCTCGAAGCCGTCGATCGTGGTGATCGTTTTGGACAAGTACCAGCCCGCGCCGCCCTCATATCATCTGGGCATCAGCACGCAGGCTGCGGAGATGTCGGGCCAGTCGGGCGACACCAAGGACGCTTCGGACACGATCACCCTGTCCAGCGACGGGTCGAAGACCGAGAACGTGAACGGCACCGCGACCCTGCACTGGCGCGGCATCGACGGCACCGAGAAGACGGTGGCGAAGCAGTTCACCGCATCCAACAAGGGCAGCGCCACAGTGAGCGCGTCCTTCAAGGACATGGACGCCTCGTGGGAGTCGTGGCCTGCGGGCAAGCGCTGGTGGGACGTTGACGTGGCGAAGCAGGGCAACATGGCCGAGGCGGTCTCCCACAAGGGAGAGAACGACGGCAAGGAGTCCGGCGAGAAGACCACCACCCCGCCCGAGAAATGGCTGACCAACGGGGCCGGCCAGACGGTGCGGGACGGCAACGACTCCATCGCCTCCGGTTCGCTGTATACGGCGCACATCAAGGCGCATTCCAACGCCTCCAACAGGTTCTGGATCTACGACACGATCGACACCAGGGACGTGGTGATCGGCGGCACCGAGCGGGACGACGTGAGCAAGGTGACCGTGACCGACGCGAACGGCAACGTCGTGCCGGCGGACATTTCCATCGATGATTCCATCGATGGCAAGCGCGTGGTCAAGGCGCACGCCACCGCCCCGCATTCCGGCCTCTACACGCTGAACGTGCCACAGTCGGCCAAACCCACCGGCGGCGACTACGAGATCAACGACGGTTCCGTGGCGTGCTGGAACGGAGACAACGGCACCGGCAGCCTGGCCGACTGCCAGACCGGCAACAGCGACAGCGTGGGCAAGGTCACGCCGACCCCGGACAAGGTGTGGGTGCTGGACGAGTCCGGCGCTCTCGTGGCCGAGGACAAGCAATGGACCAACCAGCAGGGCGTCGATCAGAAGACGTTCCTCGTGGGCGACCAGGTGGGCGTGGTCGTCAACGGCAGCATCCCCGCGCACCTGCTCAACCCGCTGGCATCCTATTCCATCACCGATGATCTGACCGGTTCGAACCAGTGGATCGACTGGAAGTCCGGCAAGGTGTTCGTTGACGGCAAGGACGAGACCGCGAACTTCACCATCGCGATCGACCGGAAGGCCGGGACCGCGACCGCCACCGCGAAGTCCGCCTACATCGCGAAGACGATGTTCAGGAACAGCGCGAGCAAGGTCAGGTTCTACCTGACGGGCACCATCAAAAAGGGTGCCACCGAGGGCAAGAAGATCCAGCTGACCAACAAGGCGTACGAGAAGTGGAACAACGAGACCCGACCGACCAACGAGCCGCCGGTGTTCGTGTGGACGCCCAACCCCAACAAGGCGTGGGCCATGAAGGTCGGCGGCAAGTGGCAGCTGACCGTCGATCCGACCAAGACCGACAAGGTGGGCGGCGACGACAAGTACTACCGTCTCGGCGACGAGGTGGCGGCGGTCATCTCCGGCACCCTGCCCACCGGATTGGGCCGCGTGCCCGAGATCGCGTGGACCGACGACTTCGCCAACGTCGATAGCATCCTCGACCTGAAGGACACCTCCAACATCAAGGTCTACGAGCAGGACACCACCGACGAGGCCAACGCCAGCGTCAACGACCTGAACAAGACCGGCAGGGACGTGACCGACCAGTTCGACATCACCGCCGAGGGCACCAAGGTCACGGTCAGCGCGAAGGACTCCTACGAGGCCGCGCAGAAGGACCTGAAGACCGCGAAGCAGATCAGCGTCGTGATCCCCTTCGACGTGAACTTCGACACCGTGAAGCTGCTCGAATCCTACGGCAAGTCCGAGGGCGACGAGCTCAACACGTGCGCGGACCCGAAGGGCGACGACCTCGACAACAAGGGCGGCCAGACGGTCGGCGGCAGCACGGTGGACACCAACACGCCGAAGATCTGCGTGACCGTGCCCCCGATCCACAAGCAGGTCATCGCCGAATCCTCCCAGGGCGGCGACCAGTCCAGCATCGACACCAAGACCGTGTTCCCCGGCCAGACCGTGGAATACACCGTGCGCGTGGACCCGCGGATCCCTGCGGACCAGGCATATTCGGTGACCGCCATCAAGCTGAGCGACACCTATTCCGAGTACACCACCGCGAACAAGCAGACCCTGGAGATCACCGACCTGGGAACCGGCGGCATCATCCCGAAGAGCGCCTACAAGGTGCAGTGGGACGAAGCCAACCACTCGTTCGAGGCCACGTTCGCCAGGGACTGGGTTGCCGCCAACTGGAAGGCCGGCTCCAACCCGCGCGTGCTGCTGCGCTTCGAGGCCAAGGTGAACGAGGACGCGCCGACCGACAAGACCGTCGGCAACAAGGCCGCGCTGACCGTCAACAACGGCGTCACCCCGTCCAACAAGGTCGAGAACGAGCCGCCGGTCATCAAGCCTTCCAAGCAGGACACGCAGAAGGACCCGACCATCAACATCGACGGCAAGACCGCGCTGCTGGGCGACAAGGTGTACTACCGCGTCAACATCGACGCCTCCAGGCTCACCGACACCGCCTACAAGGTGTGGCGCTTGGGCATGACGGACGACTACGACCAGGAGTACCTGACCCTCGACGCCGAACACGTGGAGATCCTTGACGAGACCGGCAGGGACCGCACCGGCGAGTTCAACATCCAGGACAAGGACGGCGTGCTCTACACGTTCGCCAGGACCGTTGACACCATGATCCCCGCGACCGGCGAGACCGTGCCCGGCGACCCGCAGCCCGGCGACCTGAAGGCGTACAGCGAGAAGTCCGACAAGGATTACGACCCGCTGAAGGACCCGAGCATCGACCAGTCGCTGCTGGGCCACACCTACCAGGTGGTCATGCCGATGACCGTCACCAAGGTCAAGGACGGCCACACGGTGGAGAACACCGCCACGCAGGTCACGAACGACAAGCGCGACAAGACCAACACCGTCACCAACCCGCTGAAGGAGATCAACCCGAAGAAGGACGTGACCGTGAAGGTCGGCGGCGACAGCATCGACGGCAAGAGCGTGTATTTGAACCACACGTTCCTCTACCGCCTGGATTCCAGCATCCTGCCCCCGGACCGCGCCTACCAGACCGTCACGGACTGGGGCGGCACGGACCAGTTGGCCACCGAGTACGACCAGTACCTGGGCAACTGGGCCGTCTACGCCAGCCGCGACCTGTACAGGGACGGCCAGGTGCTCGCGGCCAGGGGCGAGAAGATCGCGGGCAGCGGCTTCGACTCCTCGAAGTTCGGCGGCAACCTGTTCGCCGTGGACGCCGACGGCAACGGCAAGGTCACGGCCGACGCGACCCAGGCCTACCTCGACCTGGTGAGCGCCGACAACGAGCACGAGGCCGGCTGGGTGCTCTACCTCCAGTGCAAGCGCATCGCCGTGGCCGACGAGGTGCCCAACACGTGGACCGAGACCATCAACGGCCAGCCGCGCGAATCCAACAAGGTCGTCACCAAGACCCCGGACATGACCCCGAGCATCCACCTGGAGAAGGTCGATGCCCCGACCCTCAAGCAGGAAGGCCAGGAGCGGGCGGACCGCGACGACCCGAAGCAGGCGCTGAAGATGGACGCCGACAGCATCGGCATCACGTTCATCATCACGAACACCTCCAAGACCGACCCGGCCACCGGTGACGGCGCATGGTTCAAGGCAAGCGACCTGGACCTCGCCGACTCCACCATCGTCGGCGACGCGCACGTGGACATGGATTCGCTCGCCTATCCCGATAACTGGGACACCCTGGTGCTCAAGCCGGGCGAGTCGGTCAGCGTGACCGGCACGCTCAAGGGCGTCAGGGAAGGCGAGACCCACACGGATCGCGCCATCGTCACCGGCACCCCGCTCGTGGAATGCGCGCCGTCCAACGGCGACCCGTTCAACGACAAGACCGACGGCGGCGAAGACACCGATCCGGAATATTCCACCGGCGACGTGACCGAGATCGACGGCAAGCAGCTGTGCGCCGACACCCAGGCCACCAGCAACACCGACGACTGGAACGGATACCGTGCCAAGCCGTTGGCCTCCACCGGCGTGGCCGTGCTCGGCCTTGCCGGCGGCGCTCTGGCGGTGCTGCTCGCGGGCGGTTCCCTGCTCGTGTTCCGCAAGCGCCACTGCGCACAGGGTTCCGGCCGCCACACGGCCGTGAACGCGGGCAAGTGACCCCGAGGCGTTCCGGCCTCGTCGTCCGATGACGGCCGGAACGCCCTCCATTGACTTCACATGCCGGAAAGGGGCATACCTTCCGAATCCCGTGCCCCGGGCGGCGTGCGAACCCCCAGGCCCTTCGCCAGCCTCTCCCGGCGGAGGGCCTTTCCCATGCCCGGAACCCGTGGACCCGTGGAACCGTGCTCCCGATGGGGCCTGTAGACGGTGCGCCCCGCAGCGGCCCGCGACCCGGCGCATCATCGACTCTGACATTGTTCGCACCATCATCATTCCTCTGGAGGTTGCACATGGCTGACAGGCAAACCGCATTGGCCGTATTCGATTTTCTCGACTCGCTGCGCGCCGGACAATACCGCATCGGCGCGGACGCGGAAAAGGACCATGCCACGGCGGGACTGCTGGCATCGCTGTCCGGCGACACGGGGCTGCGCGACGCCGTGTGCGCGAAGCTGATATCGCCGGGCCTGGAGCGCGCCCGTTTCCTCATGGTCGCCGAGCATGATCCGCGCGCCATACCCCTGTTCGCCTCGGGCCAGGTCAAACCGTGGTACCAGGCCGACTACAACGTGCGCGAGATCGCCAACAGCGAGTTCCACCAGGACATACCCGCACTGCTGTGGCGGCTGTCCAACAACATCCCGAATTCCGCGCGAAGGGAGGGCGCGCTTGAGGCCGCCGCGTACATGAGCTTCATGCAGGGCGATCCCGAGGCCGCGTTCACCGGTCATCTGGGCCGGCTCGCGGCGGTCTCGCCCGAGGGCGAGGTCACGCGCTGCCTCATGGACGCGCACGAGCACGGTCAGCATCCCGCATGGGTCATGGAACAGCGGCAGCTGCGCGAGCGGCAGGCCGACGCCGCCGACGGCATGACCGCCACCGCGCCGGACCGCCCGAGCCTTCGCCAGCGCCTCTTCCCGAACCGATGAACACCTCCGGCACGGACCCATGGGAGATGGGCCCCATAATCGCCGCCGGCACCGCCGTCGCCATCGACACGGCACGAGAACCGGAACCGGAACGCCGGCCACCGGCCGAACCCGAGCCCGAGCCCGGGCTCGGGCTGGAGCCGGATGCGCGATGCGTGGACGACGCCGGAAGCGAAGACCGGGCGAACCCTGCCGTCGATCCGTGGGAGATCGGTCCGCTGCCATCGGCCTCGAATCCGGTGGGGAACTGTCTCTTATACACATCTGACGCTGCCGACGA
>ENA-OXET01001008-OXET01001008.1-human-gut-metagenome-genome-assembly--contig:-NODE-1008-length-8528-cov-7.055470_pt1 | contig 8528 bp, 10 predicted proteins | sample MGYA00249831_ERZ652256 | MGnify/ENA primary metagenome ERZ652256 (study PRJEB26925, sample SAMN05826983) | human gut metagenome | biome: ENVO:2100002; feature: ENVO:00000062; material: ENVO:00002003... | reverse complement strand
CGAGATGAGCGCTAGTCTCGTGGGCTCGGAGATGTGTATAAGAGACAGATCAAGGAGTTTAAACTCTTCTCCGGCTATACCCCTGCCGAATACCTATCTGTCTGTGCTCCTGTCTCCGATTATTTTTCCACTCTTTAAAGATGTCTGTTTTCTTCTATTGAGGGTTACCGGCTTGCCCTATTTTTGCATTGTCTTTGCAAAGGCATAGTAATAATCATGAAAAGAAAACAAAATGAAAAAACTAATTGCATTTTTTGAAATTCCTGCTGCTGATTTCCGTCGGGCAATCGATTTTTATGAAACCGTGTTGAATATGAAACTTCCGACTTGCGAATGTGAGGAAGAGAAGATGGCATTTTTCACTGAAGGGGATGAATTTGTCGGAGCTGTTTCTTATGCTTCTGATTTCCTTCCTTCTGAAAAAGGGGTGCTCATTCATTTCAATGTAGATGAGATTGAGCCTACTCTTGAAACAATTTTGAAAAAAGGCGGAAAAGTCGTTATTCCCAAAACAAAGATTGAGGCAGAGGGTAGGGGATATTTCGCTGTATTTGTTGATACGGAGGGAAACCGCGTCGGTATTTATGCAGATAAATAATCAGCATTTCTGATTTTTCTGTTTACATTTGCAGCACACTTTTAAATTGTACAAATTATGATTAGACTGAATGTTTTTATTCAAGTAAGTGAAAGTAACCGTGCTGCGGTGTTGGAAGTTGCAAAAGAGCTGGTGGCATCTTCTTTGAAAGACAAAGGTTGTATTGCCTATGATATTTTCGAAAGCGCTACCCGTAATGATGTCCTGATGATTTGCGAAACCTGGGAAGATGCGGAATCGCTGTCTGTTCATGAGAAAGCGGAGCATTTTGTTACATTGGTTCCCAAAATACAGGGACTGGCTTCCATGAAGTTGGAGAAGTTTGACTTCTGACATAAGTAGAGAAGGTATGTCAAAATGAAGTTTAGAACACAAATTACGCAAATTGCACAAATAATATAAGATTCATGTTGTTGAAAATCAATGATTAATGAACTACTTATTTGCGTGATTCGCGTAATTTACGTTCACTTTTCCTATTTTGGCACACCTTTTTGTCTTGTCATATTATTCACCTGAATGACAGAGCATAATTGGTGGTAATCGACTTTATCTATGAATTTCAGTTATAAGCAAATTTGGCTAATAGCGTATCCTATTCTTATCAGTTTACTGATGGAACACATGATAAATGTTACGGATACAGCTTTTTTAGGTCACGTAGGTGAAGTGGAGTTGGGAGCATCCGCGTTGGCGGGAGTGTTGTATATGGCTATTTATATGCTCGGTTTTGGATTCAGCATCGGTGTCCAAATTCTGATTGCGCGTAAAAATGGCGAGCGGAAGTATGGCGAAATAGGTGGAATATTCATGCAAGGTGCCTTTTTCTTGCTGGCATTGGCAGCTGTCATGTTTTTCTTGTGCGACTCTATCACAACACATATTCTCAGCCGTCTGATATCTTCCGATCAGGTTTATGCCGCTGCTTCTTCTTATTTGGAGTGGAGGAGGTACGGGCTTTTCTTTTCCTTTATTGCAATTCTGTTTCGGGCTTTCTACATTGGCATCACTGAGACGCGCACTCTTACGCTTAACTCTATAGTAATGGTGCTCAGTAATATTGTTTTCAATTACATTTTGATATTTGGAAAATTTGGTTTCCCGGCTTTGGGTATTGCAGGTGCGGCAATAGGTTCTTCGCTGGCAGAGTTGGTATCGTTACTGTTTTATGTGGCATACACTTGGCTGAAAGTGGATAAGAAAAAATATGCTTTATTCCAACAGTTTAGTTTCAAACTGTCCGAATTTAAATGCATTTGGAATATCTCATGTTGGACCATGCTTCAGTCCATATTGTTTCCTTCACAATGGTTTTTGTTTTTCATTGCTATCGAACATTTGGGAGAGCGTCCTTTGGCGATAGCCAATATCATGAGGAGTATCAATACTTGCTTCTTTATGGCTATTTTTGCTTTTTCCGATACTACCAGTTCTATGGTAAGTAATCTATTAGGGAGTGGAAAAGGGAAGAGCGAAATCTGGCTTGCCTGTAAACGTGCCATACAATTAACTTATATGATAGGTATACCGTTCCTATTGCTGTCCGCCTTGTTCCCTACCGTGTTATTGCAGATATATACCAATAGTCAGGAGTTGGTACAAGCAGCATTACCTACTATGTACATCATGTTATTAGGATATCTCCTTTCAGCTCCCGGACTGGTACTGTTTAATGCTGTTTCCGGCACAGGAAATACAAGCCGGTCTATGAAAATCATGTTGATAACCATTTCCATTTATGTTGTTTATGTGGTTGTTATGGTTATGTATCTGCAAGTGGATGTCGCTATAGCGTGGACAAGTGAATATATTTACGGGGGTATGTTGCTGTTGCTTTCCTATCTGTATCTGAAAAGCGGGAATTGGAATAAACGCATTTAATTGCGATCCTGGTATAAGAAGAACCTCTTAATTTTCTTGCCGGTGAGGAGGAGGTTGGGAGGCTTCTATTTTATTTCATTCTATCTTTTCTCCTGTTTGCAATAAATACAATAATCGTAGTGTACAGTTCTTGGCTTATTACATTCAGGACAGGCATATTTTTTATTCTGATTTGCTAAGAAAGTTTTTTCTCCATTGTTTTGAATATAATGGAGATTATCAAGCATGCTCATTCCATATCTCATTCTGTATTAATTTTCATCTTTTATTCCCAAAGTACTGCGATATTCCTGTTGTTTCTTTTTAGGTAATTTCTTGATTACCTCTTCTATTGAATGATTGATTAATTCCTTTATAAGGCTATCCGGCACATCACTTTCCAGATATATGGTAATCCAGTGTTTCTTGTCGGAAAACGGGCCGAATGCAATGCCATTATATAGCTCCATCAGTTCTGTCGACTTGGTGGAGTCACATTTTGTGTCTGCCCAAAATCGTCCATCTTTAGGATTTAATGGAGCAAAAGTGAACATCTTGTCCATGATTTTATAGACAAGGGTATTTTCGCCAAAGGGGAAACTTTCTGTTGCTCCTTTGATGCTTAAACAATATTCCCGATATTCTTCAATATTCATGGCTTTACTCTTTTTGCATTGTTTCCTTCCTCAATCAGGCTTCAAAAATACGATTTCTTTTCATGAAGCATACAAAAATTCCATTAAAAGAACGGATTACCCAAAATGCACGCTGCATGAGTTAAAATATCAGCATTAATATATGGGTGGTGTTAGATATATAGATGCTGCGCGTCCGATGTATAGATACAACATGTCCGATAAATTAATCTAATTGTCTGGAAGGGGTGAACTCAAAAAGCTCAATTATACAAAAGAGTTTTTTGCCAGCACTCCTGCACAGGTATACCTCAAACCCTTTATTGATCGGCATTTGAAGGTGTGCTGGCAACCTGAAAATTAGTGCTGGTAAACTGTTTGCCAGCACTAATTTTGCAGTGAATGTTTACAATGTTTCCATCTATCTGATTGATTTATAGTGAGTAGCCCGATAATTACCGAATTGAGCTTTTCTACACGAATCTATGCGAAAAATGTGCTGTTTTAACTCTTTTTCACTCTAAATGCGGATAATTTCCCGTAGACTTCGCAAAGATCTCCGCGCACACTGTCTTCCGTTTCAGCAGGTGACACCGACTGTTTCAATAGGGGAAACACTCTGTTTCATTGCTTGAAACACTCTGTTTCACACCGAGAAACACTTAGTTTCAATAGGGGAAATATTTGGTGTCAACGTGCGGAGTGTCAGATATGTGCCAGTCTGATTATTGTTTTACTCGTTGGCGGAGTTAGCTCCTTGCGTGTAGAAATGAAGTAAATGATAAGTAATACTATCTCAATTAGCTTCGCTGACATATTCTCTGATTTTTTTCATTTAGCCCATAACCTTTACAAGAAAGAAATTAATTCCGCCAATGGGTATTGTTTTATATAAAACCGCCTTATCCCTTTTCTTATCTCGATAAAAAACTGTAACTTTGCCCTCCGATTTTAATAGTAATTGAAACAATTATGGCAGCAAAACCCAGTATTCCTAAAGGAACCCGTGACTTTTCGCCGGTAGAAATGGCGAAGCGTAACTATATATTCAATACCATTCGCGATGTATATCATCTCTATGGTTTCCAACAGATTGAAACGCCTGCAATGGAAATGCTTTCCACACTGATGGGGAAATATGGTGAAGAAGGTGATAAACTTCTGTTTAAAATACAGAACTCAGGTGATTATTTCTCCGGACTAACCGATGAGGAACTGCTGAGCCGTAATGCAGCCAAACTCGCAAGTAAATTCTGTGAAAAAGGTTTGCGTTATGATCTCACAGTGCCATTTGCCCGCTACGTGGTGATGCACCGTGATGAAATAACTTTCCCTTTCAAACGCTATCAGATACAACCTGTGTGGCGTGCAGATCGTCCGCAAAAAGGCCGTTATCGTGAGTTCTATCAATGTGATGCTGACGTGGTAGGTAGTGATTCTTTACTGAACGAGGTGGAATTAATGCAGATTGTCGATACTGTATTTACTCGCTTTGGTATCCGTGTTTGCATCAAGATCAATAACCGTAAGATTTTGACGGGCATTGCGGAGATTATCGGTGAGGCAGATAAGATCGTGGATATCACTGTGGCTATTGATAAACTAGATAAAATAGGTCTGGACAATGTGAATGCCGAGTTGAAAGAAAAAGGTATCAGCGATGAGGCTATTGCCAAATTACAACCTATCATTCTACTGAGCGGCACCAACGAGGAGAAACTGGCTACGCTGAAAGAAGTACTTGCCGGAAGTGAAATTGGTCAAAAGGGAGTGGAAGAAAGCGAATTTATCTTGAAAACTCTATCGGCTTTCGGTCTGAAGAATGAATTGGAACTTGATTTGACACTTGCCCGTGGGTTGAATTACTATACCGGTGCCATTTTTGAAGTAAAAGCATTGGATGTACAGATCGGTAGTATTACAGGCGGTGGTCGCTATGATAATCTTACCGGTGTATTCGGTATGGCAGGAGTTTCCGGTGTAGGCATCTCCTTTGGTGCGGACCGTATCTTTGATGTGCTGAACCAGCTTGATCTTTATCCGAAGGAAGCTGTAAACAGTACGCAACTTCTATTTATCAACTTTGGTGAGAAAGAAGCTGCTTTTTCCTTGAATGTACTTGCCCAAGTACGTGCAGAAGGTATTCGTGCGGAAATCTTCCCGGATTCATCTAAAATGAAGAAACAGATGGGCTATGCCAATGCCAAAAATATTCCGTTTGTAGCTCTTGTAGGAGAGAATGAAATGAATGAGAATAAGGTGACACTCAAGAATATGGAGACTGGTGAACAGACTCTGGTTTCGGTCGAAGAATTGATACAAACTTTAAAGAAATAAAAACTTCATAAAAGAGTAAGCTCTTTGTAATCCATCTTGGTTATCTTTGTAGTACTAACCTAACAAAGATAACTATTATGGATGTTTTAGAACCGAAGTATTACGCAGCCATCGGTATGGTGATGACGTTAATAGCCGTAATATTCCTTTTCTTGATGGGGAGTGCTTTAGTACATTCTACCAAGAGCTTCTGGCAGGGATATTCGACTGAATTGAGTTGTGATACAGACTTGGATATTGACTAAACTTTCTTAGTTTTGTTATTTATCAGTCGTCAACAGCTTGTTGACAAGAACTTAACTCCCTGTTGACAAGAAGTTAACTTCTTGTATGCAAAGTCTTAACTTCTTGTATGGGGGATTTTGGGGTAAAAAGAATAGGATTGGTATGCCTTAAACCGGCTATTTACAGTTGTTCTTTTGCCCAGGCAATCATTAATTCGTTGCGATCTGAAAGCCAAGCCAGTTGATAAAGTTGGCGAACTACATTCAACCATGACTGGCTACGGTGTTCATCATTATCTCCCACATCTGTTTTACCTCCATTTTTGTAATATTGAGTACGGTTTGTGCTGCAAATGCGGGCATATCTGCCGGTGTTTGGTTTTAAGTCGGCATTCGTCATATGCAGGTAAAACTCCAGTTGCTCATCGGTGCAATGCTTATCTGCCGGCATTTTAGTACTATCTGCCACATATACGGTTACTCCGTCTTTGAAAATATATGGTTCATAGAAGTTCTTGGTATACATATCCTCGTATACTACTCCTTGTACAGGGAATTGCGCCCCTGATTGCCGTTTGATAAATTCTGCGAGTTTATACAGGTATGTGGTATCTGTACTTTGCTTAACTTCCCAGCAAGTGGTGGCAATCCATGTGGCAAGTTGTTCTGCACTTGGGTTCAGCAAGTATACCAGTCCGCGCTTGGCTACTCCTTTTTTTATATCTTTCCCGGTGTAATATTCATAGAGTTTCACCGGGTACCCTTCCCAACCGGGGATATCTGTATGTTCGCTTAGTAGTTTCTGGGTCATGTATGCTGATGCAAGCACTGTGCGGCAACGTTCTACCAACAATGGAAAACCGTCTTTTAAGAATGCTTTAGGCAGAGAGTTAAGGGTTGTTTCAGCAGGAAGGGCTTTGGTGGGAGCGGGCGTTGTTACTGTTGTAAATATAACTTGCTGATAGGGCACTAATGCAGACTTTAGTTCATCCCATATATTCTGGTATAAATCGCTATTCTGACTGACACCTTTGTCATCGTAGTAATAGACATGACCGGATTCGCTGCCTCCCCAGTGCTTTTCTTCGCAACGAATATTTAAAGTTATCTGCGATAAATTCTCATTAATAGGCCTGATGACAAAATTCAAAGTTCTCCGTTCATTTGGTTTGAATACTTTTTTTATTTCAACAGGTTTCTGGGCTTGTATGAAACCTGCTTGCTTGTCCAGCGATAGAATGAAATATTCATTATTCTGTACGAAGTCAATCAGTTTGTCAAAAAGAATATTCTGGTCAACGTTTACATAAATGGCCTTAACTGGTTTTGTAGTTTCTTGTGCAATAGCAGTTAAGCAGATACAGGAGAATAACAACAGTCCGAGGAAACTTTTATTTTTCATATTAATATTGTTTTAGGTTTACCTTACTATGGTGATTCTCACAAATGTAGTAATTTAAGTCTGAATATAGAAAAATATACTACTTGAATTTACAAGTTTGTGTTATTTCCGCTTCACTATTCCCACATATACTAATAGAATTATATTCATCATCAGTGCATAAATTATAGCCGGTATGGCAATTATGTCATTATTGAAAATAAACGGGCTACTTGCAATAGCAATACTTTGGGCTGCATTTTGCATGCCTATTTCAATGATAAGCGTACGCTGTTCTTTCCTGTTCAATTTCATTAACTGGGAGATTAAATATCCTCCACCCATAGCCAATAATATCATTAGTGTGATGCACAGACCTAATCGGCCGATCTGTGCAGCTATCGTTTCGTGATGTTGTATGAAGAAAACAGTAGCTAATAAAATCAAGGCAGGGAAGGCAACCTTGGATAATACTTTGTGTATCCGTTCGGCTGCTTTAGGGCAAAAGCGTTTGGTTAAAACGCCTATTGCGATAGGGAGCAACATGAGTAGTAGATTCTGGATAATGAGGCTGCCGACAGGTAGGTGTATTGTTATTCCACTATTGTCTCCTGCAATTTGCGTAGCAAACTCCATAATGACAGGAATAGTAAACAAAGTAATAATACTGCTGAGTGCAGTCAGTGATACGGAAAGTGCGACATCACCTTTAGCTATCATAGAGAATATATTGGAAGAACTCCCACCCGGAGAACAAGCAATAAGTACCAGGCCGATAAAGAACAGAGGTTCCAAATGAAACAGATAACCCAATGCAAAAGCCAATATTGGTAAAAGGATTATCTGTCCTATCAATCCTGCAAAAACAGGATAGGGACGTTGACGAAATAATTTAAAATCTTTAATTTCAAGTGTTAGTCCCAACTCAAACATTAATAATGTGAGAATAGGTAAAACAATCCAGACTGCATTCATGTTCTAAAAACGTTTTTTGAGGGTGCAAAGATAATGCAAATAGAAAGCATAACTTTCATGCTTGCATAGAAAAGTTATGCTGAGATGCCGCTTATCTTCTCTAAAAATAATGGTATATTGTCTTATTCTTTGCCAAATTGGCAGTTTAATACTGACAGAAATTTCGCTTTACTGTTTGGCACGATTTTCGCAATTTGTTCTGCGTCTCACTAAAATGAGACAAGACATTACTATAATAAATGTATAACATATAAAAAACAAAAGAACTATGAACATTAAACCATTGGCAGACAGAGTGCTGATACTCCCTGCACCTGCAGAAGAGAAAACAATTGGCGGTATCATTATTCCGGATACAGCAAAAGAAAAACCTTTGAAAGGTGAAGTTGTGGCAGTTGGTCACGGTACGAAAGATGAAGAGATGGTATTGAAGGTGGGCGACACTGTTTTGTATGGCAAGTATGCTGGTACCTGTCTCTTATACACATCTCCGAGCCCACGAGACTAGCGCTCATCTC
>ENA-OXET01001003-OXET01001003.1-human-gut-metagenome-genome-assembly--contig:-NODE-1003-length-8569-cov-6.811839_pt1 | contig 8569 bp, 7 predicted proteins | sample MGYA00249831_ERZ652256 | MGnify/ENA primary metagenome ERZ652256 (study PRJEB26925, sample SAMN05826983) | human gut metagenome | biome: ENVO:2100002; feature: ENVO:00000062; material: ENVO:00002003... | reverse complement strand
ACGAGATGAGCGCTAGTCTCGTGGGCTCGGAGATGTGTATAAGAGACAGGATACGATTACGCCGCGCGGCTGTTCCAGGTCAATAACATCGAGTACACGCTCAAAAGACAGCTCATCGAAGTAAAGACGATCGCACATATCATAGTCAGTAGATACGGTTTCAGGGTTATAGTTAATCATGATGGACTTGTAACCCAGCTTACGTGCAGTCTGCACGGCATTTACCGAACACCAGTCGAACTCTACGGAAGACCCGATACGGTAAGCACCGGAACCCAGTACAACCACTGACTTTTCATTCTTGTAATAGTTTACGTCATAACCCTCAACGGCGTACGTCATATACAGGTAATTAGTCAGTTCAGGATGCTCGGAAGCAATCGTATTGATACGTTTTACAGCCGGCAGGATGCCCAACTCTTTACGACGTGCACGCACCATCAGATTTTCTTTCTCCATATTGCCTTGCGGCTCGAGTACGAAACGCGCAATCTGGAAGTCAGAGAAGCCCAGCACTTTTGCCTGACGCAATACGTCGGCCGGAATATCTTCCACCTTATTATATTGGGAAAGTTTCAACTTATAGTCAACAATGTTCTTCAACTTGCCAAGGAACCAGGGATCAATCTTGGTCAGGTCAAAGATGCGGTCTATCGTATAGCCATTCTCCAAAGCTTCAGCAATAGCAAATACACGCAAGTCGGTAGGACGTGAAAGCTCACGATCCAGATCATCGAAGTGCAGGTCGTTGCCTACAAATCCGTGCATACCCTGACCGATCATACGCAAACCTTTCTGGATGATTTCTTCGAAAGAACGTCCGATAGACATGATTTCACCTACAGACTTCATGCTGGAACCGATTTCACGGGATACACCTACGAACTTCGTCAAGTCCCAACGAGGAATCTTACAAATCAGATAATCCAGTTGCGGAGCTACATATGCTGAATACGGAGTACCCATTTCACCAATCTGATCGAGCGTATAGCCCAATGCGATCTTAGCGGCCACGAATGCCAACGGATAACCCGTAGCCTTAGAAGCCAAAGCAGAAGAACGCGACAGACGGGCATTCACCTCAATCACACGGTAGTCGTTAGTTTCCGCATTAAATGCATACTGAATGTTACATTCGCCCACAATACCCAGATGACGGATACACTTCGTAGAAAGATCTTGCAACATCTTCACCTGCTCGTCAGTCAGCGAACAAGTCGGAGCCACTACAATAGACTCTCCCGTATGGATACCCAGCGGGTCGAAGTTTTCCATGCTTGCCACCGTGAAGCAGTGGTCGTTAGCATCGCGGATTACTTCGAACTCAATTTCTTTCCAACCTTTCAGAGACTCTTCTACAAGAATTTGTTTAGAGAAAGCGAAAGAGCTTTCGGCCAACTTCAGGAACTCTTCTTTATCCTGGCAGATGCCGCTACCCAAACCGCCCAGTGCATAAGCGGAACGAACCATAACCGGAAAACCGATGCGTTCAGCAGCAGCAATTGCATCTTCCATACTTTCTACAGCCTGGCTGACGGGAGTTTTCATATCGATCTCGTCCAACTTCTTCACGAAGAGGTCACGGTCTTCCGTATACATGATAGCTTCCACCGAAGTTCCTAATACGCGCACACCGTACTTAGCCAGCACACCGCTTGTGTACAACTCAGCACCGCAGTTCAGAGCCGTCTGACCACCGAAGGCCAACAGAATACCATCGGGACGTTCTTTCTTGATGATTTCTTCTACGAAATAAGTGGTTACAGGCAAGAAATAAACCTGATCTGCAATACCTTCCGATGTTTGGATAGTAGCAATATTCGGGTTCACCAACACTGAACTGATACCTTCTTCACGCAGAGCCTTCAATGCCTGCGAACCGGAATAGTCGAACTCCCCGGCCTGACCGATCTTGAGTGCACCTGAGCCCAAGACCAACACTTTCTTCAAATTCTTTTCCATATATTCTCTTGTTGTCTATTAAGTTTCTTCCTATACATTCGGGCACAAAAAAAATGCGTTACCCAACAAAGGATTAACGCATTACCAAAGAACTAACAATATCTTCTCAGAGAAAGAGAAATCATCGACTAACGAATGAAATTCATTCGAATACAGATTATATGTATCTCTTTTTCCGTGTTGTTGCATCGTTGTTTTAAAATTTGTGCAAAGTAACGACTTATTTCGATAATAAACAAATTTAGAGCCTGTCTTTATTCTCTATATTTATTTTAAATAGCAATTGCCTCCTATTAAGCTATTTAAAAGCATGATATAGTACCGCCATTAGTTTCATCAGCTGAAACTTGTAGTTTCATGCCTTGAAACTATCAGTTTCTCGGTGTGAAACTACAGGTTTCAAGGCATGAAACCGCCAGTTCCACACCGAGAAACTAATCACCACTTATAGACTTCCGAATAAGACTCAAACTGAAGTGCGTCGGTAATGCCGTTCTGAGTAAATATATGCCTGATATATCGTTGACCTTCAGGCGTAATGAAACGCTCTTTACGGTAGATCCGATAATAATGTGTCTTGCCGAAGTAGGAAACAATCTGGTGCCGCATATCGGCTGCCAAGCTAAGAGGAACATCGTCAAATAAGTTTCTTACCCCCCATGCCACACGTATCTTCTGGATAGGCAGGAAATAGGAACACTGAGAAGAATCGGCAGGAACAGCTGCCGGACTGAGAATTGTAATCAAAGGTTTATCAGCCGTGCAATGCCGCGCAGCCAAACGACGCAAGCAAGTATCTGACCTGGAACAATCGTCCTTGAAACAATGAATAAACCCTTGAGGGACCGCTTGATAATCAAAATCTGTTTTCATCGCGTTTTATATTAAGTATATTTCCACAAAGGTAAACTCTTTTTTCAGGAAAAGCAACAAGAGTATAGTTTCTCTTTCGCTTCTCTAAAGAATTATGAAGCTAAAGTCAGAGAAAAGCGTTACCTTTGTATTCATTTTCAAAGAAAAACATAATAAATAGAATAATATAAATATGTCTAAAGAGAAAATCATCCTCACGGGCGACCGCCCTACAGGACGCCTGCACATAGGACATTATGTGGGCTCATTGAGAAGAAGAGTGGAGTTGCAGAACTCCGGTTTGTATGACAAGATATTCGTTTTCATTGCCGATGCACAAGCATTGACTGACAATGTGGACAACCCGGAAAAGGTACGTCAGAATGTTATCGAAGTGGCGCTTGACTATCTGGCGTGCGGACTGGACCCGGCAAAAAGCACTATCTTCATTCAATCTCAGATTGCCGAACTGTGCGAATTGAGTTTTTACTTCATGAATATGGTGACCGTAAGCCGCCTGCAACGTAATCCTACAGTAAAGGCAGAAATTCAGTTGCGCAACTTCGACGCCAGCATCCCAGTAGGTTTCTTCACCTACCCCATCAGCCAGACTGCGGACATTGCCGCTTTCAAGGCAACAACTGTCCCTGTGGGCGAAGATCAGGAACCAATGTTGGAACAGGCACGCGAAATCGTTCGTCGTTTCAACTATATCTATGGCGAAACACTGGTTGAGCCGGAAATCCTCCTGCCCGAAAACGCCGCCTGTCTGCGCCTGCCCGGAACAGACGGAAAAGCCAAGATGAGCAAGAGCCTGGGCAACTGTATCTACCTCTCCGACTCTGCCGACGAAGTACAGAAGAAAGTGAAAGGTATGTATACCGATCCCGACCACTTGCGTGTTCAAGACCCGGGTAAAGTAGAAGGCAACCCTGTATTTACTTATCTGGATGCTTTCTGCCGTCCCGAACACTTCGGCCTTTACCTGCCCGAATATCCGAACCTCGATGAACTGAAAGCACATTATCAGCGTGGAGGTCTGGGTGATATGAAGGTGAAAGGATTCCTTAACTCCATCATGCAGGAGACGCTGGAACCGATTCGCAATCGTCGCAAAGAATTTGAAAAAGACATTCCTGCCATCTATGACATGCTGAAGAAAGGTTGCGACGCAGCACGCGAAGTTGCCGCCGCTACATTGGATGATGTACGCAAAGCAATGAAGATCAACTATTTCGACGATGCGGAACTGATAGCAGAACAAGTGAAGAAATTCAGCGGAGAATAAAAAACAATATCCTCTGTTACGAGTAACGCCCTGGCCTCCCGTAGAATCTACGAGAGAACAGGGCGTTCCCTTTTTAATGGAAAGACTATATTTAGTTAGCAGATTTCACTAATACCACACGGTTCAGGATCGGTTGACCAAATTTGTCTACACCACCACCGGCTTCCACATTCAAGCGATCGGCAGCAATACCGTAATTCTTAACCAATGCATTCTTAACAGCTTGTGCACGTTTCAAGCTCAACTCCTTGTTGAATGCCGGAGTACCGGTTGCAGAGTCAGCATAACCGTTTACGGTGTACGTTGCATTCGGGAACTGTTTCATTTGTTCTGCCAGATAAGACAGGTTCATGATTTCACGCGGAGACAATTCAGCAGAACCAATCTGGAAGAATACGGTACGCGGTGCGATATCCGGATCCGGAACAATCACCTGTGTTTCTGTCACTTCAGCCACCGGCTGGTTTTCAGCCTGTACCAATGCATTCTTCAATTCTGCATTCTGTGCACCCATCATAGCCAACTTATCCTGCATGGCAGCCAGTTCGATCTGAGAGATCAACTGCGGCATCGGGCGACGGAAACCACGGGCGGGGAAACGATAAGTCAGACCAACCGTAGCGCTCAATACGCCATCATATCCGTGATCACCACCTACTTCACCATCAAATTTATCTTCAGCAGCCATTGCGCTCAATTCCAGGTTAATATCTACCGCATTCGAAATACGGAATTTATTGATAATACCTGCATTCACAGACAAAGCTTCGCGATGAGGTTTGGAGTAATTGTGAGTGAAACCGGCACCTACATAAGGAATAATCTCATAAACACGATGCTGATTATAACCTCCGAAAAGAGCATTCAGATTGAACATCACGTCACCGTGCAAGTTCATATAGTCAAAACGTTGTTTATAGTAACCGTCTTTCAGCTCGGCACCCTTCACGTAGTCGGCACCTTTATCATAAGTAAAGCCTCTAGCCTGCAAACCGCTATATTGCAGACGCAATCCCAAACCGGGAGTAAACCATTTACCGACAGAGATATTCAATGTAGGACTGATACGCTTACCAAAACTTCCTGCACTATCATTATCACCAAAAGTAGCTTCAGCACCGCCGCCGATAGAGAAGAACCAATTGCTCCAGAAAGGATTGGTGATTACCTGATATTTATCCTGTACCTGGATAATTTCGTATTCGACTACTTCAGTCTTCTGTTGCGCCATAGCAGCAGAAGACAAACCGGCCAAAGCCAGTAACATTAGAATCTTTTTCATATACCTTAAATAGTTAAGTGGTTAATTTAAATTCATTATTGTAACTGTTTAAATAACACCATCCGAACTAAAAGGTTTTACGAAGATAGTTTTTTTTGTTCCGACTGATTATACTACTTTAACGAGCAAATAGTTTTTCAATATCTTCTTCTTTAATCGTTGACAATACGGTACGTCCATCCGGTGTATAATTCGGAGTAGGACAAGCAAACAGATTATCTACCAGATTAGCCATTTCTTCATTGCTCAACACCTGGCCGTAAACAATGGCAGCAGCCTTCGCCAGTGTCAGAGCCAACATCGTTTGCACTTCTTCCTTCACGTCATTTCCCATTTCCATTGCCGTATGCACCATATTACGCACCAGCTCCACCGGATTCAACCCTTCAATGCCGGACGGAATGCCATTGATCGCATAACTTCCTCCTCCCAGAGGTGTCAGTTCAAACCCAACTGCCGAGAAGTCTTCCATGATGCTTTCCAACACCGCAGCTTCCGAAGCGGGCAATTGCACGATTTCAGGAAACAAAACTCCTTGAGAAACCCCTTGTTTCTGACGTATTTGATTCATATAACGTTCAAACAACACCCGGATATGCGCCCGGTGCTGGTCTATCAGCATCAAACCGGATTTTACCGAAGTCAGAATAAAGCGCCCTTTGAATTGAAAATGCTGCGCACCTTTCTCCACTGCCGGTTCGTTGGTATACAACGATGCAGATGGAGAGGATACAGTTTCCGTCTCCTGAACATACGGAGTACGTTCTTCGGACATATCTACCGATGCAGGTGCAGAAGTCCAGTCCGTTTCGTCTACAAAAGGTTCTTCTTCCATAGGCGTATTCATCTTGCTGGCTTTCTCCAGACCATCATACAGTCCTTCCCAATCCACTTTCGGCCGGGAATAGCTGCCCCCACCACTATAAGAGGAAGCGGAAGAAGTCTTGAACGGGTTGAAGTCTGAATTATAATGCACCTTCGGAGGCTCTATCGGACGAGTCTGATCGAATGCGGGAATATCCGGCATACCTTCCGTATCGAAATCAATGGACGGCACAGCATTGAATTTACCCAATGACTCTTTTACCGCTGCGGAAACGATCTGCCAAATTGCCTGCTCGTTCTCAAACTTAATCTCGGTTTTGGTAGGATGTATATTCACATCAATGTTGGCCGGGTCCACATCAAAGTAAATGAAATAGGAAATCTGTTCGCCTGCCGGAATCAATTGTTCATAAGCATCCATCACCGCTTTATGGAAATATGGATGACGCATATAACGTCCATTCACAAAGAAATACTGATGAGCTCCTTTCTTACGCGCCGTCTCCGGTTTGGCAACAAAGCCAGATACCTTCACCATAGTAGTATCTACATCTACCGACAGCAGATGCTGGTTCAACTTCTTGCCAAATACAGCAAGAATACGTTGGCGAAGTGGCATCGCAGGCAGGTTGAATAATTCGGTATCATTACTATATAAGTAGAAAGCCACTTCGGGATGTACCAGAGCTATGCGTTCAAATTCAGTAAGGATATTGCTCAATTCCGTCGAGTTCGCTTTCAGGAACTTGCGGCGGGCAGGTATATTAAAGAATAAGTTCTTAATGGAAAAGTTACTTCCTTTAGGACACGAAACGGCTTCCTGACTTTCTACTTTAGAGCCGGCTATCACAATCCGTGTACCCAGTTCCTCATTCGCCATACGGGTTTTGAGTTCTACTTCCGCCACCGCAGCAACAGAAGCCAACGCCTCTCCACGGAATCCCATCGTGCGCAAGGCAAATAAATCGGCAGCCTGCCTTATCTTAGAGGTGGCATGGCGTTCGAAAGCAAGGCGCGCATCCGTTTCGGACATGCCTTTACCATCGTCAATCACCTGTATACAGGTTTTCCCTGCATCCGTCACCAATACGTGTATTTCTTGTGCTTCGGCATCAATCGCATTCTCTACCAATTCCTTAATGACGGACGCCGGACGCTGAATCACCTCTCCGGCAGCAATCTGATTGGCAACCGAATCGGGCAGCAGATGAATTATATCGCTCATGATAATTACAAATTATGAATTATGAATTACAAATAACGAATAACAACAGGTTCCATGATGCTACATTGTAATTCGTAATTTGTAATTCGTAATTAAATTAAATGATTCCGGTGCTTATGGCATACCACAAGTATATCAGCAAAGCAATAATCACCAGTATCACCCCCAGGTGTACCGGTTTACGCCCGCTTTCCTTGCGTCGTTTCAAGTGAGTAGTGCCTTCTACGAACTTTCCCCGGATATCTTCCGGTGAGAACTCCTTCTCAGGCAACATTCCCAATTCACGTTTGGCGCTTTCTTCCATCTTCGCCAACTTCTCTTTCCGCTCATCCACATATATATATGGATGATTAAAGCCACGAGGCTTTCTCATTGTGAACATTCCCATAGCGCTTATTTATTTCTTTTTATATTCATATTCCTTGGTGAAACTATAGGCTTACGATCTGATTTCTGCAATTGTTCGCCAGCCCTTTTACCTCTCCACTCAAATATATCTTCCTTATTCCTCGGACGGATATAGTCAAACCAGACAAAAGGCGGCAACTTATATTTGTCAGCCGGAATCTGATCCATCGGATAGAGCGTACCATTCGCTTTCCCTATAAAAGCTCCTTGCTCCATACGCCTTTCTTTCAGCAACATACGCAGGAAACTGCCCTCAGAATAGTTCAATCCTATCATGGTACTGTCTTTATCGTCTATCGGATAGAAGACAACCAATACATTACCGTTCACATCCACCTGACGCATATCCCCGCCGACAAAAAAGCCTTTCATCTCCTTGCCCGTCACTTGGTTGTAATGAACAGAATCTTTCTGCTCCACAGCCAAAGCCTGATTGATTATGTGCGCCCAGTCTATGGTACTGTCATTCATATAGACTTTAATTTCCTCACCCAACAATTGTTGTGAGCCATGCCATAAGATAGGATCAGTATACATAGTCATGCAAGAGTCTTTAGAATTATACACCAAAGAATCGCATACTGCCTGAACATCCGTACGGTAAGCACGTACTTTATGATACACCCTCATCTCACGAAACATGGAGTCCGTATTTATATGATAGGTAATCAACCGCAGTGTATCACCTGTCTCTTATACACATCTGACGCTGCCGACGAATAGCCTT
>ENA-OXET01000966-OXET01000966.1-human-gut-metagenome-genome-assembly--contig:-NODE-966-length-8928-cov-22.668658_pt1 | contig 8928 bp, 6 predicted proteins | sample MGYA00249831_ERZ652256 | MGnify/ENA primary metagenome ERZ652256 (study PRJEB26925, sample SAMN05826983) | human gut metagenome | biome: ENVO:2100002; feature: ENVO:00000062; material: ENVO:00002003... | reverse complement strand
TGAGCGCTAGTCTCGTGGGCTCGGAGATGTGTATAAGAGACAGATTTAATGATGTATTGCACATAGAAAAATACACGTCTTGGCATAATTAACAATACACATAATCTATTTTGAGCAAAAACTTCCAAAACTTAATGTTATAATGTTGTTTGTAAGCACCATATACACCACAAACAATATGTTATTCGTTACAAACAATGCAAATTGTTCATCATATCAAAGAACTATTTTGCTTACCAAAAGAAAAAGATATAACTCCACGCTTAACTTAACTTTAATGACCGTTATTATATACACGGGCAATAAAGTTAAGTCAAATAGAGGGAGAGAAGAAAATTAGCCTACTAGATATTTTTTCTTTTAGCCAGCAATCAATATCAGTCACTCAGTGTTCAATTTTAGAGGAACAATCAGCAATATAGACATAACACCAGATGAAATGCTACGCAAAATCTTCCGTAAACCTCATAGCACGACTGGCAAATTTGCACCAAAAACCACCTTTTTTATCAAAGTCTTTTCATTTGTTTTCCTGTCCCGGAAAAACGCAGTATCTTTGCAAAAGTTCAGCGAAGAATAAAGAGCAAAATCAGACTTTCCTACCGTTTAAGTTTCAAACTATTGGTAGTCAATCAGTCTAATATGCTGCATCGGAAAGTAAGTGGTGGTTACCAACAATTAGCATCTATCATCAACGATTATTAAGGCGTTCATTTTGAGCGCCTTTCTTTTTAGCCTTATAAGCGATGGTTATCGTTTATAGGGCTTTTTCAGCTCATTTTTGTACCGTATTTGTTGCTCGCTTGTTACTCTCCGATTTTAGGTCGGAAAGGTCGTGGAGAAAGTTTACTATGGTTGACTATGATTTACGATAGTTGAACAAAATGGAGAAATTACAAGAGAAATAAACCTCTAAAAGTAACGAATATGGCAACAAGTAAAATGAAAATCAAGAAGGTATGTGAATGGTGTGGCACAACATTCTATGCCCAAAAGTTAACGACACGCTTCTGTTCTCATCGGTGCAATAATCTTGCATATAAAGAAGCGGTGCGGCAGAAGAGAATACAAGAAATAGAAACCAAAGTCCAAACGGTAATCAGTGAACAACCCATATCCTATTTCAAGGATAAAGAATATCTATCATTCAAGGAGGTTGCAACTTTATTGGGGCTGAGCAAACAAGCCGTATATAAAATGGTATATGCCACATTATGAGAACGTGCCGTTTGAGGTGCCGGATAATTGGGTGTGGATGACATTGGGAGAAGTAGGCACTTGGCAATCAGGTGGAACTCCTAGTCGTTCAAACAAAACATATTATGGTGGAAATATACCTTGGCTTAAAACCGGAGATTTAAATGATGGTTTGATTTCGGATATCCCAGAAAGTATAACAGAGGAAGCTGTCGCAAACTCTTCTGCTAAAATTAATCCAGCAGGGAGTGTGTTAATTGCGATGTATGGTGCAACAATTGGGAAATTAGGAATACTTACATTTCCTGCTACCACTAATCAAGCATGTTGCGCTTGTATCGAGTTTAATGCCATTACTCAATTATATCTCTTCTATTTCTTATTGTCGCAAAGAAATGGGTTTATCGCAAAAGGTGGCGGCGGAGCGCAACCCAATATATCAAAAGAAATAATCGTAAACACCTTTATTCCTTTACCACCCCTTTCCGAGCAACAGCGCATTGTAATGGAAATAGAAAAATGGTTTGCCTTGATTGACCAAGTAGAGCAAGGCAAAGCCGATTTGCAAAACACAATCAAACAAACCAAAAGCAAAATCCTCGACCTCGCCATTCACGGCAAACTCGTACCGCAAGACCCGAATGACGAGCCAGCCATCAAACTCTTGAAGCGCATAAATCCCGACTTCACACCTTGTGATAACGGGCATTATACGCAGTTGCCTAATGGATGGACTGTTGCACCTATGCAAGTACTATGCTCTTTGGTTGATGGTGATAAGCAAAAAGGAATAGAACGAATAAATCTTGATGTCAAATATTTGCGTGGTGAGCGTGATGCCAAAACTTTGACTTCTGGAAAATATGTTACTGCAAATTCACTTTTGATTTTAGTAGATGGCGAGAACTCTGGTGAGGTATTTAGGACTTCGATTGACGGCTATCAAGGTAGTACTTTCAAACAGTTGCTTATCAACGAAAATATGAACGAAGAATATGTACTACAAGCAATCAACTTGCATAGGAAAGTCTTGCGAGAAAGTAAGGTTGGTTCTGCTATTCCCCACTTGAACAAGAAACTATTCAAAGCAATAGAAATTCCTATTCCACCTTACAAAGAACAACAAAGGATTATAAAGGCTATAACCAAGGCTTTTATGTCTTTAGATTTAATAATGGAGAGTTTATAGGCTCTCCATTATTAAATCTAATTGTGTAAAGATTCCATGGATTGCATGAATAATTCGCTTTTGTTCTGCCTTCGATGGTATTGGTATCTCTAATTTTGAGTATTCAGAAATCCAATATCGTTTATGGGTGTCACCTACCAATTTGGTTATGCTCATAAACATTGCCACATAATCAACTTCAATGTCCTTATGTACTTTTAGAATCTTCATTGCAGATGACTTTACCTTAAAAGGGAAATCAACTAGTTTCGAATCAGTTGTAAAATCATCAAAGATTATACAAGGAAGATTCGAGTATATACCAGTAGCCTCGTTAGTGTAACCAATAATAAATGATTTACCGGCTGTCAGAACTGGGGTTGAATAAGAGTCATCATAAGCTGTCGATTCTACAATATAAGCTGTAGACTGTTCATAACCTATAATTTGGTCAAGCCTACAAAACGTCCATCCATCAGGCAACTGCGTATAATGCCCGTTATCACAAGGTGTAAAGTCGGGATTTATACGTTTCAACAATTCGATAGCAGGTTCATCGTTTGGGTCTTGCGGCACAAGTTTTCCGTGAATGGCAAGATCAAGAATCTTGCTCTTGGTTTGCTTTATGATGGTTTGCAAATTTACTTTGCTATGTTCTATTTGGTCGATTAAAGCAAACAATTTCTCTATTTCCATTACAATGCGCTGTTGCTCACTAAGAGGTGGTAAAGGAAAAGCCATTTGTTCTAAACTGTATTTTGGTAATCCTTCACGACCACTACCCGTAATCTTCATAGATTTAGCGAAGTATGAAGATAAAACTAGCGCATGGAAATATTCAGGTTCAACTAAAACAGAACGCATAATACAAACGTGTTGACTAACATTACCACAATTAAAATCAGCAGGAACTACAGCGCATCTTCCCAATGAACCACCAGTAATATTCAACAACAAGTCGTTAGCAAGTACCTCCGTACCTTTCATCTTCTGATGAACTTCTTCGGAAATATATTTGATATCATCATAAACAAGCCTGTCATTATATACATTTTGCGAGCGGAAAAAAGGGATCCCGTTCGCAGAATAGTTACTTCCCCTTGGCGTGCTACCGGAACCTATCTTTGAGCATATTTCTTCAATCGTTGTCCACACCCATGAATTCGGTATTTCAAACGGCACGTTCTCATAATGTGGCGTATCGGAAGTCTTTGCAGACTTCTTACTCCGCTTGATTTTGCCTTCCTTTATCAGTCGTTCTTTTTCAGCCTTGATTCGTTCGAGCAAAACTGATGCAGGTTCATCGTTCGGGTCTTGCGGTACAAGTTTTCCATGTATCGCAAGGTCGAGTATCTTTTGACGTAACGCTTTTGTATCCATCGTTATATTTCTGTTTGTAATTGTGCAGCCAAAACTGCACAATTACTATTCATGTTCTTCCAGTTTCTTTAATACCTCATTTTCTTCAAACTCTTCAATCCATTCCTTCACCTTGGCTTGCAATAAAGCCTTATTGGGGAGATAGAGTTGATAAGCAGAAGCATAGATGTTAGCATCCTTAGGCAAGGTAAGTTCCACTAGTGCATCGTTCTTCTCCTTACACAGTAGAATACCAATTGTCGGCTTTTCAAAGTCTTGTTTGACATAGCGGTCGTAATAGTTGACATACATCTGCATCTGCCTAAGGTCTTGGTGAGTTAGTTTGTCTATCTTCAAATCTATAAGCACATAGCATTGTAGCAAACGATTGTAAAACACCAAGTCAACAAAGAAATGCTGCTCATCAAATGTGAACCTTTTCTGCCTTGCTTCAAATAGAAATCCTTTGCAAGTTCTAATAGGAATTGCTGCATCTTGTTGATAATGGCATTCTCTAATTTAGACTCTGAATAAACTGCATCGGGTTTTAGACCAAGAAACTCTAATGTGATGGGATTCTTGATAATGTCTGATGGTTTCTCAATAGATTGTCCTTCCTTAGCCAACCGCATTACTTCATCTTTGTTACGGCTCAAAGCCAATCTCTCATAAAGACAGCTTCCTACTTGACGGCTGAGTTGTCTTTTAGACCATTGTTGTTGAGTACATTCTATTTCATAGAAACTGCGGGCATCCGGATTTTCCACCCTCATCAGTATAAGATAATGAGACCATGAGAGAGCGAATGTCGGCTCAGAGATACATTCCTCTGACTTCGGATAATCGGCTAACCACTGGTTAGCCTTTTGACTCGGCTTTGGACAACCACTGGTTAGCCCTTTAGAAAAAACAATATAAAACTGCCGTATATTCTTAAGCGTTGAATATGACCATCCATCTCCCAACCTATCAGTCAGACGTTTGGAGAGTTCTTTCAGCACCGCCTTTCCATATTCGGCTCTTGTTTCCCCCTTTTGCTCATATTCTACTATATATTGTCCGATATGGAACTTAGTATAAACCTCAGCTATATTGACGGCTGTTGCCACACGTTCCCTTGCCTGCGTGACAAGGTTAACAACCTTCAAGAACAGGTCGTTTATATATTTATCATTTGTGAAAATCTCTTTTCCCATAACTCAATTTTCTTCAATATTCGCAAGTAGCTTTTCAAGTTCAACCACAGCAGCACTTATCGTTTGGCTTTTATCCTTTATATCAGCCATCAGCTCTGCCAATGAACGGTTGTCCACCTCACCACCTTGCTTTATCCAAGTAATGTCAAGACTTGTTTTGTCTCTGGCAAGAATTTCATCTACAGGGTATTTACGCCAACGACCTTGCGGATTATTTTCTGCATCGTATGTCTCTACTCGATTATTATAGCAAGAAACAAAATCATCCAAATGATGCCGTTCCAGTTTATTGGTGGCAAGCGTATGCTTTATATCTGTACGGTAGTCGTAAAACCATATTTCCTTGGTCGGTTGTCCTTTGCTGAAAAACAACACGTTGGCTTTTACGCCTTGGGCATAGAAAATACCTGTAGGTAAACGCAAGATAGTATGCAAATTAAAATCCTGCAATAAGCGTTTACGAATAGTCTCACCTGCTCCAGCCTCAAAGAGAACATTATCAGGAAGTACAACTGCTGCACGTCCTCCCGTTTTGAGCATAAGCATCATGTGCTGGAGGAAATTTAACTGGTTATTCTTGGTCTCTACATAAAAATCCGGGCGGTTAATATCCACCGATCCAGCCGGACGAGTTCCAAAAGGAGGATTGGCAAGAATCACATCTACAAGAGTTGACGGTTCTTTTTCCAAAGAATCCTCACAAACAATCGGACTACGGTCTGTACCAATACCATGCAAATAAAGATTCATGGAAGCAAGCGTCACCACTAAAGGCGTATTATCCACACCATGCAAAGCTTTGTCACGCAAGAAATCACGTTTTTCTTTACTTGCTGACTGACCTTTCATATAATCGTAAGCTGTAAGCAAGAATCCACCCGTTCCACAAGCCGGGTCACAAACCGTTTCCCCCATTTGCGGATTGATACAATCTACCATTGCCTGAATAAGTGGACGAGGAGTAAAATACTGTCCTGCCCCGCTTTTCTTGTCTTGTCCGTTCTTTTCAAGAATGCTTTCGTAGATAGCTCCTTTCACATCACCGTCCATAATGAGCCATTGCTCCTCATCAATCATGGTGATGACCTTTTTCAGATAAACAGGCTTGTCTATCTTGTTTTGCGCCTTCGTATAAATCGTACCTATCAGATTATCCTGCTCACTAAGCAATTTAAGGGTCTCTTCATATTGTTTTACCAAATCCAAGCCATCAAGTACTATCAAATCTGCCCACTGATAACCAGTTGGAATAGCCGACTCTTCTCCAAACATTTCTACATTTTCGGCATCCATCTTCAAGAATAAAAGATAGGTCAGTTGGGTAATATAATCAGTAAATCCAATTCCTTGTCCGGCAAGAGTGGTTGCCAGATTCCATACTTTTTTGGTGAGCGATTGCTCTGTTGTATTATTTGTTACCATTTCTTTATGCTGCTTTTCTTAAAACTACAAATGTGTAAAGTGAATGAAGTGCCTCGTCCGCCTTCTGCATATTGCCAAACGCTCTAATCATTTGGGCTGCATGGGTAGCATCATCTTCACGAATATCTCTGATAGTACAAGCTCCGTTAGAAGCGATGTAATCCACAATACGACTGATAACCTCTCGCTGTTTGTCAGTTATTTCACGCTGGTTTTGCCCTAACCAAAGATTGAAAAACTGTTTAGAGGTAGTAACTACGCTATCCAATCGTTCGATTTGGTGGAAAGCAAAGCGCACAAGTTGTATGATATTGGTCAATGCATCGCTTTCTTCTTTGGTAATGGAACGCCTTACCACTTTAGGGTTAACTATGGCATAAGAGTTCCAGAGTTGTTTGGATGTAAAATGATTGTTTGCCATTTTAAGTCTGTTCTCCAAATCCTTTAGCATCGAATAGGTTATAGGCTCTCCCTCATTGTTGTAAATGATGCGCAGTGCCTCTATTTCGTCATAGTACTTTTTACAAAAATCTTCAAAAGCCTCTGTCGTATTTTTTGCTTCCTCAATGGAGAACCCTTTGGAGATAAGCGTATCTTCACCCGGCATCAATGTATTGACGAATCCGGCTGCAAGTATAAGAAGGTATTTCCGAGCATCTGCATGATTGGCAAGCGGAGCGACTAGCCCCTTACGTTCATTGTTAGGCTCATCAGTGATTACAAACGGTGGAAGAATGCCTTTCTCCAGTGCATCGTATATTCTGGCAGAAAGTTCCTTCATGTCATCATGAGACAAACGGACAAACTCTTTCCGTTGCGGATCATCCGCCTTGTTGTATATTCGGGCAAGCGTTGCAGCAAGCCGTTTGAGATACTCGTCAGGAATATAGCCATGACTAATACATTCTAATAGCTCCTTTAGAGTAATCGTCTTTGTTGTAGGAGCATCATCTATAGGTGCCACTGTTTGCGCATGTTCCGTCACGCCTACCGCATCAACCAAATAAAAACAATCCTTGCTGAATGCGTTCGGGGTAACATTGCGAAGTTGCTCATCACCAATAGTACGTACTCCACGCCCTTTCATCTGAATATACAAAGGCAATGACTCCACATCACGCATGAACATCACCACTTCCAGCGGCTTTACATCTGTTCCGGTGGCAACCAACGTACAGGTGACAGCAATACGGAAATCCTTGTCGTTACGGAATTGGCGTATCAGTTCGTTACTGTCGCCTGCCGAATAGGTAATTTTCTGAACAAAGCGGTCATCAGTCCGTCCAAACACCTCTTTAGCTATTTGTACGATATTTGTAGCATGAGCTTCATTGAGAGCAAAAATCAATGTTTTGGGCAAAAAGTCCATATTTGGTTCACGTTGCGGGTCATTAAACAATTCCGTATAAACCACATCCCGATAGGTCGAAAGGACTAACTTTATCTGTGCCGGATTGATAATACTCCGATTAAGTTCTTTATTTGTATAGATTTTGGTTTCCTTACTACTTACAATCTTAACCTCACCTGTATATCTTGTTTCTTCTTTAAATTTCTCACCCTCTAATATAGCCCCACCCGTTTCCGTGACTTGGGTTTTTATTCTATATACCCGACAATCCACATTCACACCATCAACGATACTCTTTTCTAATGTATAGTTGACAATGCGATTGTTATTGAAAAAAGCCATTGTTTCGGGAATAGGTGTCGCAGTCAAACCTACCAATCTTGCCGTATCAAAATACTCCAATACCATGCGCCAGTTTCCATAAATGGAGCGATGGCACTCATCTATAATAATCATATCAAAGTAATCGTGCGGTAAATTGGGATTGGGAGGCAAGGTTACTTCCTCTGCAGGTTCGTTCTCATCATCGTCATCATTATCCTCAATAGCTTCTCCTTTCAAGAATGAAAACAAACGTTGTATTGTAGAAATAACGACGTTACTATCAGAAGGGATAGAAGGTGAGCGAAGGCGATTGACCGTAAAGATAGTATTGAAAGCGTCTCCATTCTCTGTCAGTCGGAAAGTTCCAAATTCTCCCTCTGCCTGTTTTCCAAGATTATTTCGGTCGACAAGAAACAACACCCTACGCATTGGTGTATAAGAAAGCATTCGGTAGGCAGCAAGACAAGCAGTATATGTTTTGCCTGCTCCGGTAGCAAGAACCATCAATGCCCGATTTTGCCCAGCACGAAAACTCTTTTCAAGTTCTGTCACCGCTTCATACTGGCAATCACGAAGCCCCTTCCTTTTCAATGTGGGAAGTCCGGCAAATGTATCCTCAATCCCCAGTTTCTTGACCAATTCATGTGGCGTAGGAATAGTTATTATCTGTTTGAAACAAGAATCTTGTTCACGGAAATCACAGAAGTATAGTTCTTTTCCATTTGAGGTAAAGATAAAAGGCAATGGCTTTTGATATGCCTGATAGATATTTGGGACACTTCGTGCATATAGAGCTGCTTGCTCGCATACTTTTGAAGCAAAAACGTCTGTTTCTTCACGCTTAGCTTCAAGTACTCCTACTGCTTTTCCATTAATGAAAAGGAAATAATCTGCCTCAAGATTTCCTTTCA
>ENA-OXET01000935-OXET01000935.1-human-gut-metagenome-genome-assembly--contig:-NODE-935-length-9287-cov-7.708622_pt1 | contig 9287 bp, 8 predicted proteins | sample MGYA00249831_ERZ652256 | MGnify/ENA primary metagenome ERZ652256 (study PRJEB26925, sample SAMN05826983) | human gut metagenome | biome: ENVO:2100002; feature: ENVO:00000062; material: ENVO:00002003... | reverse complement strand
TGAGCGCTAGTCTCGTGGGCTCGGAGATGTGTATAAGAGACAGCGTAAATGCTTGTTTATTTTTCGCTATTATAATCTCACATTCATTTTCCGTTTTACGATACTTCTTTTCCCAACGTTTCATTCGATGGTCAAAATGGTTTTTTGTTTCATTTGACTTTTTTTCTGGGTATTTCATTGTCAAATAGTAAGATTCGCAGTACAAAAATAAAATTTTATCACAATAAGGGGATAGTTTAATTGCCGAATCAACATCAGATAATAGCGGGCGTTTATCGGAGCGTCTTTCAAGATTTCTGCTTAACTTGCCTAAAACTAAAATGGGAACATTAAGCTTTTGGGCTATATCCTTTAATCCTTGCAAGGTGATATAGGACAGTTGGGGTTGTGATGAGTTTGGGAAAGAAAATAATAAAAACTCATCAATAACAATAAAACCGATTTTTGAACAGCCGCTAATTTTTTTTATTTTATTTTTTATGGAATCCAAAGACAGATCGGAATCATCGCATATATAAAAAGGTAATTTTCCTAGTTCTTTACCAGTATTTGCTACCGTTGCAAATTCTTCATAAGATTTGCTTCCATATTTGTATGTATGTAAATCAAACCAATTTGTACCGGTAATTTTTTCAGCTATAATCCGCTGAAGCTGACACAAAGTAAAAGATGGAGCTTCTGAACTAAAATACAGAACACCTTTATTATCCATGTTCATGTTATCCTCTTTCAAAAATGATTGTGCTACTTTATAAGAAAGATTCATTGCAAAAGATGTTTTGCCCATACAGGGACGAGAGGCGAGTAAAATAATTTCTCCACCTCTTAGACCTTGTAATTTGTTGTCTAGAGTCTTTATTTCTGTAGAAAGTCCTATAATTTTATCAGAATTTTGATATTTATAATCCAACCTTTCTAAATAAGATTGGATTATTGCAGAAATATGTTCCGAACAATTTTTTTTATCATAACTCTTCAAAATTTTCTGTTCTACCCTTTTAAGACCTAACATCCATTTATTCAAAAACATTACTTTTACCCCGTTTCGTTTTTTCATTGCTTTTGACGATATAATGCATTGACGACAAAATCTGACGTGGATATGTAATGCTCATAAAAAAGAATTATTCAAGCTAAAAACGCCTATAATTAAAAAATATTGTTGGACGAGCTGAAATATTGCTGTTTGTATTGGATGTCCCAATAATTCCAGTGTACACAGTTTTCACGGGCGGCGATGGAATGGCAACAACAGCCGCTTGCCGTAAAGAATGTTTATGCTCTTCAAAATACCCTATTGCCTGACTCAAAGCATCACATTGATCTTTAAATAAAGATCTCGGAAAAGTTAAGAACTCATCTTCAAAACTTTTGAACCAAGGTTCATATTGTCCTGGAAACAATAACTCACCTTGTTCGGTTTTTAATGCGACAATATCAAAACGCTGTTCCTTAGAACTTTTACATGAAACAGGTATTAAATTTGTTATCTTACCTTTCAAAGTTTGACAAAGTGAAATCCCGGAAGATGCATTTTCAACCAAAGTTATTATCTTGCCTGACATTTTACCTTCATATTTATCAGACAGTTCCTTAACCTTTCTTGTCAAACTAGGAAAATCAAGTCTGCCGCGAAACACTTCAAGCAGGTAATACTTTTGATCTTTTCCAACTCCAATCACCACACATGCAGAGTAAGCATTCGTTTCTGTAGTTTTAGACGCTGTATCCCATGATAAAATAATTTTACTTAACTTTGGCAGTTCTTGATAGGTCGTTACCCATTCCTGTTTAATCATTCCGCTGCCGATAGGTATTGGATTCTGCTGATACTGTGCGGAAAATACAAAGGGGCTCATCGAATTGCGATAACTGTTTACAACCTTTTCGCCTTCGCGCTCGGGATGCAGCAGCTCACCTTTTTTTCGCTTATATATCACTATTTTTCCGGTAATATGATTTTTTATTTGCCATTCTTCATCTTTTACAGCTATCAACGGTAAGACGATAGACTTAAAATCAGGATCGTTCTCAAACAGAAAACCAGATAAATCATGAGCATGCAAACGCTGCATAACCACAAGTATTCTCCCTGTATTTTTATCATTAAGCCTAGAGTTAACGGTATTTCCATAGAGTTCATTAACTTTTTCTCTCTGTATATCAGAAAAAGCCTCAACCGGTTTCAACGGATCGTCTATAATAATCCAATCAGCGCCGCGGCCGGTTACTCCTCCTGAAATTGTCACAGCAAACCGTCCGCCGTGCTTGGTTGTTTCAAAATCCATGCTAGATCTCCTATCTCCCCGAATTCTTGTCTGAAAGAAAAGTTCTTTATACCAGTCTGTTTCCATAATGGTTCTACAATCCGTAGCTAATTTGGAAGCCAGCTCCTCACCATAGCTGATGCACATAATTTTAGCCGACGGGTTATGCCCTAGAATAAATGCAGGCAAAGCTATAGAACATATGACAGATTTTAAATATCTTGGAGGAAGATTGATTATCAACTTCTGATTCTCACCTTCAATCATACTTTGGATTTGATCGCATAATAAATCTATATACATGCCATTTATAAATTTTTCCGAAGGGTTTAATTCATAAAAACACTTCTGTACAAAGGTTGAAAAACTTTGACGGAAGACTGCATTCTTCACCAAATTTTTATCAGTCATTTCTATTCTCCTGTTTATTTTGTTCTAAAAACTGTTGTAAAATTTCTTCATCTCTTAAAGACAATTTGCTTGTTTCCAAGGATTGCTCCTCTTTCATATCTAACTGCATCATGTATGGGAAAAGTGCCGCAATGGCCTTGATTTCACCTTTTACCGCAGCATTGACCAACTGCATCAGCATTGCCTGCTTTTTGGTAATGCTGACGGTCTTACCCTCTTGCTGAATTTTGATTTTCTGTTCCAAAACTGCATCCAGAAGTTTGAGCGTATTTTTGCTTCCTTTCGGCCTCCCAGCCGGATTACCCGAACACCCCTTCTGAAATCGCGAATGTTTGGGTGGATTTTTATAACCGCTTTCACTCATTATTTTTCTCCAATTTTTCTTGCAATAGTTGCTCATATGATTTTTGCGAACTTTGATGAATAGCCCAATTTCCAGTCAGTTCATGGTATCGGCGGATAATCGTATCAATATACAATGGCTCATACTCGATTCCGTAACAAACGCGTCCGGCTTTTTCAGCCGCAATCAGCGTTGTTCCGCTGCCGAGAAACGCATCCAACACAATATCGCCTCGTTTAGATGCGTCCAAAATCGCATCACGGACTAATTCTACCGGTTTGACCGTCGGATGCATTTTAAGATTTTTCTGTTCGGAGCCAAAACTGTTAACACCGGCATAATGCCAGACATTTGTTCGATAGCGGCCATGCTTGCCTAACTCCACATTATTAACATGAGAACCTTTGCCGTTCTGAAAGATGCAAATCAATTCGTGCTGTGATCGGTAAAAACTGCCCATACCGCCGTTTTTCTTACACCAAACCACCATATTCAGCATTTTAGCGTAGATATCTTGAGAAGCGAAAAGCAGCTCGGATATATGTCGCCAATCCATGCAAATATAATGAACGGAATTTTCAACAGAATATTTGGCTATATTCGCCATTGATGTTTTCAAAAACGAAATAAATTCAGCTACATTCATCTCGCCAGAGGCAAAAGCAAACTCTTTATGTTTTGTTTGACCAGAACCGCAAACATGTCCTTGAATTTTCACATTAAATGGCGGATCGGTAAAAACCATATTGGCCTTAATGTTTTCAAATAAACGCTGATATGTTTCCTCTTTCAGCGAGTTTCCACAAATAATTTTATGCTTTCCCAGCAGCCAGATATCTCCATATTGGCTGACTATTTCATTTTCCGATACATACGGAATAGAATTAAGCTTTTGATCTGCCTTTACGCTGGGTTTATCTTCAGCCAGAAGAACATCTATCTCCTTAAAATCAAATCCGGTAATATCCAAATCCAGTTCATCTTCAAGGTTCAAAGCCAACTTTTCAATTTCTGAAAATTCCAGCTTCAATAAATCCGTATTCCATTGACCATTTTCCGATAACCTATTGTCCGCAATACGATAAGCTCGCTTTTCTACCTCGCTGAGATGCGATAAACAGATTACCGGCACGGCATCCAATTTTAAAAGTTTAGCAGCAGCTAAACGACCATGACCAGCAATTACCTCCGATTTTTCATCAATCAGAATAGGATTATTAAATCCAAAACGCTCAATAGATCTGGCAATTTGCTGTATCTGCTTTTCTTCGTGAGTTTTGGGATTAAGCTTATAATCAAAAATTGAGTTAATAGCCACATAATTAACCAAAAGTTTTTCATTCATTTGAAATCTCCTTAAAAATTTTTTACATAATAAAAGTACTGACAACGATGTGTTTTCTGACGCTTTTTTTGAAAAATTTTTAAAATTTTAAAAATATACTTAAATTCAATATATTAGCTTGACTTCTACCAATCTGTAAGCGTTACTGAGCTTACAAGACATGGAAAAACAAGGAGTTGACCGATGAGAAAGAAGATTTATCTGCCGAGAAGCGCTGAAGAATTAAAAAAACTAAGTCACCAGAGACAAGCTGAACTATGGGCGCGGTATCATAACAGTCCTTATGAACGGCAGTTTCGCGCGCTGTGGTATTATATCGCCTGTGAAAATGCCAATCTCAAGATTGAACGCAAACACCTGACTAAGCTGGAAAAATACTCCGAAAACCCCGATGAATGTATGGTTAAGGTTTATAAGACCAAATACAATCTGCATCCTGGCACCGAAATCATTAAGACCTACCTTGGCCAGCAGTATAAGGTTACTATAGCTGAGATTAACGATTTTATCTACAACGGACAGCATTATAAAACCTTATCCGCTGTAGCCAAAGAAATCTGCGGCATAAAGGTTTCCGGTTATGACTTCTTCGGATTAAATAACAAACGAGTATTAAAGGAGGCGGCTCATGGTTAGAATAAACTGTGCAGTCTATGTTCGCAAATCTACCGAAAAAGGCTTAGAGCTTGAGTTTAACTCGCTGCATAATCAGGAAGACGCCTGTCGCAGTTATATTATGTCTCAAGCCTTTAATAACTGGGAATATTTCAAAACCTATACCGATGGCGGCATTTCCGGCGGCACAATGGAACGCCCGGCTTTAAAACAAATGCTTGAGGACATCCGCCGAGGATTAGTTCAAACGGTAGTGGTTTACAAAGTTGACCGTTTGTCACGTTCAATAATGGACTTCCACAATATGATGAAAGAATTTGATAAATATGGCTGCAGTTTTGTTTCGATCACACAGGCATTTGATACCTCAACCTCCATGGGCAAGCTGACCTTAAATATGCTGCTGTCCTTTGCCCAATTCGAGCGAGAGGTCTCCTCGGAGCGTGTCCGTGATAAAATCCGCGCCAGTAAAGCCAAAGGCTTATGGACGGGCGGCGTCCCCAAACTTGGTTATGATATTCAAGACAAAAAACTGGTCATTAATCCCGTCGAAGCCGAACAGGTGCATAGCATTTTTGAGGGCTATCTGCAATGTAGCTCGCTGGCGGAACTTGAGAAATTTGCTGAAATAAAAGGTTTCAAACAGAAAAACTGGGTAACTAACAAGGGCGAACAGAGAGGAGGTAAACCTTTTAAAATATCCGCGCTCCACCGCTTGTTACATGAAAAATTATACCTCGGTATGATTGAGAACAAACGCACCGGACAAGCATTTAAAGGACAGCATGAGGCCATCATATCAAAAGAATTATGGGAAAAGGTACAAGCCAAACTCAAAGATAATGACAACAGCTCTAATCATACAAGGAACAGAAACAATAATCTGCTGACTGGAAAACTGTTTGATGCCAATGGCACAATTTTTACCAATCAAGCCAACAGCAAAAAGAAAGCTACCAAACGACATTACTATTCTATTAAGGGTTTGTTCCTACCCACGGAGCAAATTGATAAGCTCGCCAAAGATGCCATTATTGAGATTCTTAACGGCAATCTCAATGGCTTAAACAAAGACAGCGCAATGGCTTTAAAACTGATAAACTTCAACGATATGGACTATTTCGCGCAACGCAATTTTATTCGCAACGTCATTAACAAAATCATCTATCAAAAAGGTCGCCTGACCTTCTTCTTTAATACCGATCCAATAATCCTCTCGGCCTATACCGGCGATTCGCTGAATGGAAGCAACAATCCGCTGGAATTTATTGCTGATAATGCCAACAACCAAATCATCTATGAAAAACAGGTGGTCATCAACCGAGGGCTATCAAGCAATGTCTACAACGCCGGAAAGGTCGGACTGATGAGCATCAATGACAACAACCGCCTGATCGTCAGAGCCTTTGCCTATGCATGGAAATTTAAGAAACTATATGAAAAAGGCATCCGGATGGAAGACATCATGAAACAGGAGAAAATGACCAAGCGTACAATTTACAAATATCTCGACCTTGCTTATCTCTCGCCAAGAATAGTAAACCAACTTCTCTCCGGAACTTTAACCGTCAACCTGCAAACCCTCTTTGAAGTAGCTTCTAAAAATCTAAGCTTCGAAGAACAGGAAAAGATGTTATCTATTTAATAGCTTAATTTACATTAAAAATTTTTCAGAATATCATTCATTATAATAATAAATTAGTGGATCCTATAATGAGTGAAATACAACAAGAATATTATAAACAGCTTCAAAAGCAGCTAAAAATTATGTGTAGCGCAACTATTCATGCGCTAATTGACACTTATATGCTCATGTTTCCTGAGGCGTACAAACACGAAAACAAAAATACTTTTATGTTCCGATATACTTTTTACGCTTTTCAACAAAGAGCTATGCTTTCTGTTAGAAAACTAATTGAACCCTCTGGTAAAAATAAAACTACAATTGATTCGATTGTAAAATTAGCAACAAAACCAGATTTTTCACTTTTATCAGAACAAGAAAAAACAGCATTAAAAGCTGATTACGATGAACTATTCAATTCAGAAGAAACAAAAAGGATAAAAGAATTTCGGGATGCTTTGTGCCATAATCTATTAGATGGCGATACAGCAATGTATTATTATAATGATTTTATGTTCATAGTTAGCGGATCAATCCACATTCTTGAACAACTATACCTTATTGTTATGTCATCATTACCAACATTTTTTGCAGATGCTCGTAATATTGCAGAATACTTAGCAGCGAATTACTGGAAAGCACTCGATACTGCTGCAAAAAACTCTAACAACAATCACGATATAAATGCTAAATTACAGAAGCTTTTAGATGGTGAATTTTAAGGTCTGAAGTGACTTTGCAAAAAACGGCAATGTATGTAACTGCCGAAAATTTTGCATTTTCCAACATAAAACGAGCTTACCATAGTCAATTCAGCGATGTCAACCGCCGGCAAAGCCCGCATTTCCACCGGATACGAAAAAAGACGCTGTATCCAAGCGTCTTTTTAATCAAAATGGCGGATGAGGAGGGATTTGAACCCCCGATACGGGTCACCCCGTATAAACGATTTCGAGTCGCTCGCATTCAGCCTCTCTGCCACTCATCCGTAATACCACCTTTTAATATCGACAATTGTGATATTTTGCAAGCATTATTTAAAAACTTTTACTCTTTTTTCGATTGGCTCAAAAGTTTTTTCCCCTGCCGGAGCCTCACGACTGCCGACCGGCATCTGACTGATAAGTTTCCACGAGGCCGGAAGTTTCCATTCTGCCGCAACCGCGTCATCAATCAGAGGATTATAGTGCTGCAAACTGGCACCGGCTCCTTCATTTTCCAAAGCCGCCCAAACCATATACTGCAACATACCGCTCGACTGCAAAGACCACAAAGGAAAATTGTCGGCATACAAAGGAAAATTCCTTTGCAGATTCGCCACAACATCCTGATCTTCAAAAAACAAAACCGTAGCATACCCCTTGGCAAAAGAAGCAATCTTTTCTTCCGTTGCGGCAAATTTATCCGCCGGCACAATCCTTTGCAGCGTTTCTTTGACAATTTCCCACAAGCGCTGATGATTTTTCTTAAACAGAACAACCACCCGTCCCGACTGCGAATTAAAAGCCGACGGACAATATTTAACCATGTGGTTAACCAAAGATACGATCTTTTCCTCAGAAACAGCCTCATGATTCCCCAAACCATAAATCGAACGCCGGTTCTCAATCGCTTCGTAAAAATTATTTTTCATATCAGCGCCTTTTCTTCAAAATTAAACTATATATTAAAGTATTGGTTATATGATAACTTTTCAAGAATTAACCTCGTCGAAAATAAAAAGTCTTGATTTTGGCGTAAAATTCGTCTAAGATTAGACAAATTTTCGAAATAGAGAAGTTAGCAGGATGATAAAAAAGTTAGCAATAACCGGTTTGGCTTGTGTTTGTTCCCTCTGCATTTCAGCGGAGGCTTTTGCTTACAGCACTCGTTCAAAAATATACTTCGGAGCCGACTACGTCTATTCCGACATCAAATACAAAAACAACACCCTCTATGAAATGGATGACGGCTACAACGGTATCTCTCCGGTTATCGGTTTCAGTTCCTACGGCGTCGGACTCGAAGCCTGGTATATGTTTTCCGACAAAGCGGAAAACAAACACGGTTACGAATCCGAACTGACGGCCTACGGTGCCGACTTAGTCGGAGAAGCTCCGCTTTCCGAAAGCTTCTCGGTAATCGTCTCCATCGGTTTGGCCAAATATACCTTTAAAATCACTCAGCCCAACGGTTGGAAATATGACCAGGACGTTAACGGCCCGCGATTCGGTATCGGCCTGCAATATGAAATTATTCCGCACATCGCTTTAAGAACCATGTTCCACTACACCTCCCTCAATTCCGGTTCAACCGACTTCTACGACGGCGTCAGTGAAGTATCCGGGGGCGTTCGTATCATCTTCTAATCAAATATCTAAAAAAGCGACAACTTTTTCCCGCGGCTCTGTTCCGTTTTCCGTTAAAAAACAAAATTTTAAACAGCAGATAATTTATCTGCCGTTTTGTTTTACCATGTTTATTATATGGGAGAAAATGTAAGTATAAAAATAAAAAAGCCACCTTTACAAGGTGGTTTCGAATTGAAGTGGGCTGAAGGAAAGAAAACAATCCAGTGAATTGTTTTCTGACGACAGGCGAATGTTTGTTCGCTTGCAAACAAGCGAAAGCGATGTGCCGCAAGCACTACAAACAGAGTGCCCGCCTGTCTCTTATACACATCTCCGAGCCCACGAGACTAGC
>ENA-OXET01000915-OXET01000915.1-human-gut-metagenome-genome-assembly--contig:-NODE-915-length-9475-cov-5.827282_pt1 | contig 9475 bp, 7 predicted proteins | sample MGYA00249831_ERZ652256 | MGnify/ENA primary metagenome ERZ652256 (study PRJEB26925, sample SAMN05826983) | human gut metagenome | biome: ENVO:2100002; feature: ENVO:00000062; material: ENVO:00002003... | reverse complement strand
AGATGAGCGCTAGTCTCGTGGGCTCGGAGATGTGTATAAGAGACAGGTACATAAGCATCCATGCTCCGGAACATGCCGCCTCCCTGGGAGGAGGAACGCCGGGCATCCCTCGGCAGAAGAGAGGGGGAAAAAACGGCCAGAATAATCATGCATATCAGGAAAATGGCGATGAAATGCGTTTCCGCAGAAATATGCCAGTCCACCATGGCAGCTCCCAGCAAAGCTCCGAAAAAACCCGCCAGGCTCCATAAACCGTGGAACCGGGCCATGATGCTGCACTGGTACAGCCGTTCCACTCCCACTCCCTGCGTATTGACGGATATATTCGTCAGATTTGCGGCTACCCCAAAGAAAAATAACCCGGCCGCCAGTTCCCAGAAAGACCCCGCCATACCCAGGCATACAAGCACGGCAGGATAAAAGACGGATGCCGCCATCAGTATTTTCCGGCTGCCGCAACGGCCAACCAGGTAACCGGATAGCGCCATGGCGGACATCTGCCCCACCGGGACGGCAAAGAGAACGGACCCCAAGTCGGCATCGTTCAACCCCAATGCACTTTTGATGTCCGGGATGCGGGATGCCCAACTGGCGAACACCAAACCCTGAAGAAAATAAAAGGTACTGACCGACAGACGATAAACACCTTGCGTCGTTTTAGGAAGAGGCATATTCATGATGAATTTCCTGATCGCGCAAACGCTATCCCTATTCCACTCTTCTGGCAAGAGAAATCATCTTTTGTACAATATGATTTTACACGCAAACAGGCATCCGGAAAAAGGACAGGATTTACGGATATTTCTCCCCCGCCATTTTCCAAGGCAATTTTTCTTTCACATAAAAAACGCCGTATTCCTCATGGAACACGGCGTTGGTAAAAGGGAACAAAAACGGTCAACGGGGATCGTGGTGCCAGTTCAGGGCACCCTTGCCCAGCGCATACAGGTAGGCCACCAGCAAAATGCCAATGAAAATGCACATGGCCGTGAACGATTCCGGATTCATCATAATATAGTCCCGGAAATTGACGGCCCAGGGGTAGAGGAATACCACTTCCAAGTCAAAAATGACAAAGAGCATGGCCACCATATAGAATTTTACAGAGAACATGGGGGCACCTTCCCCCATGGGAATCATCCCGCATTCGTAGGGAATGTCCGCCGGTTTACGCACGGAAGAACGCTTGCCCATCAAGATACTGAGCAACAAGATCATGCCGGCCAGCCCCAGGGCGGCCGCCACCTGCACGAGCACTGAAAAAAATTCCTGATTCATGACGTCTGGCACGGGTGTACCACAGACATTGCGGAAAAGCAAAACTAAAAAGGACAACAGCTTTCATGCTGACGGGAGGGACGGTAAAATTCCGTCTCCCGCCCTGTCAAATAGTACAAAGGCAACAGTCCCTTCCATGGGGACGCCCGGCATTTCATATCCTTGGGACTTCCTTTCTGCGGGGCTCTGTCTTCCAGGGCATCTTACGGCAAACGTCTGTTTATCACAAAACTCCGCTATCCGGTTTTAACACGCAGAATCCAGGCAGGATGCAGCCTTCCACTTCAGCATTCGGCAATGAACCGGCAACAACAGCAGCCGGCAATGGCCCAGCCATCAGAAAGCTCTCCCCTCACGGAAAGCGTACAGGAATCCCCTTCATTGCCGGGAATAACGGACTCACGCCCCCATCAAATGGGAAATCCACCTTCCGGCCGCTTCCATCAGAATAATACACCCCGCCAATATTCCGAAAAAAATTCCCGCCAATTTAAGCAGCAGAAAGCCCATTCCCAGAAAAACACCGCCAATGCAAGCGAACACGGCCATCGCCAGCATATTAAAAAAATCTGACAATAACATCAACATAACCCTGATTTTATTCCATTACCCGGCAATTAGAGACGGGGTTTCCTGCAATTCCCGGCCCTTCCCTGCGGAGAATGGGCGTCCAACATCTTTCCAAGCACCTGCATCACTCCGTTTTCCTCATTGGACGGCGCCTCAAATGCGGCCATGGAACGGATTTCCGGCACGGCATTCGCCATGGCATAACTGAAACGCGCCTGCCGTATCATTGAAGCGTCATTCATCTGATCTCCGAAAACCATCGTTTCCTCCGAAGAAATTCCCAGTTTCCTCTGAATCAATTCCAGAGCGGCCCCCTTATTGGCCCCTTTCCGGCTGATATCCATCCATTTCTCTCCGGAGACAGCCACCTGGAAGCCATGTTCCAAATGCTTCAGCCGGGGATAACTGTTTTCCCCGACTCCCAGGAAGTCATATACTGCTATTTTCAAAAGTTTGTCTCCCCGCACGTCCAGCAGGTCCCCCACTTCTTGACAGCGTGTGTAATATTTGCGGGCCTCCCGGACGAATTCCGGCTGTTTGTCCTCAATATATGCGGAATCCCGCCCTGCGAGGACGATGCAGGTTCCTTCAATGCACCTGATCCCGGCAATCAAACCGGCTACCGTTTCATGATCCATGTCCAGAAGCAGCCATTCTTTTCTACCCGCCGCCGCATAAGCGCCATTCTCGGCAATAAACAGCATCCGGTCCGCCACGGGGGCAAAGGTCCGGAGCAATCCGTCATACTGGCGGCCGCTTGCTGCCGCAAAACGAATGCCGCGAAGCTCAAGTTCCCTAAACAAGGGAAAAAACGCAGGGTCCAATTCACCTTTTCCATTAAGCAGCGTCCCATCCATATCGGACGCAATAAGTTTGACGGAATCCATAACGCTGCCAGAATCATCGTTTATCCTTACTTCCAGGGCAAGAGCGGCTTCAGACAGCATGGAGCGGACAGCGAAAGGGAAGACCAGGAGGCCAGCAGCAAGGATACAGTTCTCTCCATCATTTTACGGGAGAATCTCCATTTCTTCCATAAGTTTCAGCTTCCTTCATTCTACCGTGAGTGCAGCAGCGGCAAATGCAAATAATTTGAAACCATCCGCACATCCGCAATATTTAGCGTATCACACCGAATTGCAAATTCGGATACAATTCAAATAATTGGAGTTAAATGATCCACGCCATAAACTCCATAATTTTTGTGAAGTCCGGCCCATGACACCATATTTTCCGTTTCCTTCGTAATTCTCTTTATCTACGAGCTTTTTTCCCAGATGAAGAGGAAAAAATTCTCCTCCGAATTTGCAATCCGCCACCCGAATTCCCACATGGTTTGCCCCGGGCATTCTTTGCTCATACTATTTTTTCATTGCCCGGAGTTATGGATTCCTGCATCATGGCCTTTCGCAGTACCCCTGCTTATGATACACATGACTTTAAGAAAGAAAACTCTCTGGTTTCTTGGAGCTTTGAGCTTTTTTGCCTCTCTTGCCGCGACTTTCGCCGTTTTCTGGCTGAACAGGAATGATTCTTCTCCCGCGGAATGGAATTTCAACCCTATCTGGACAAAAGCGGAAAAAGAACAAATTCTTACCGTAGCGAATTTCACAGCCCATCGAAGCCCGGAACGTTTCATTTACCGCGGGCTTTCCCTCAATTCACGCCATATTGACTGGCACATGTTTTCCGAAGTTTCCATGCGCCAATATATGAAGGACGAAATCAGGGAACGGCTTCAGATGATACGGGACACGGCGGAAAGCGCAGACGGACGCTGCATCACTCCATCCCATGAAACCCTGCTGCATCTTGCCGCCGGGCTCGGAGAAGTGCAGTTGCTGAACCGCCTTTTACAGCGCCATGCGGACCCGAACGTCCAGATCATCCTGCCGCAACAGGCCTTTCCCTCCATTCCGGACTCCGAACAGGGAAATACCCCCCTGACTTACGCCTGCCAGCCAGGCATGGACGACTCCACGCCCCTGCCGGTGCATAACAGGATCTCCTGCCTTAATCTCCTGATTCAATACGGTGCGGATGTGAATAAACCGGGGCCGCTGGGCTGGCCGCCCCTCGTCATCACCTGTGTGGCCGGTATTGGAGGAGCACCCTATGAGGAAGCAGCCCTGTTTCTTCTGAAATGCGGTGCGGATATTTCCCTCCAGCCTGAATTGAAAGGTAAAAAAACAAGTCTGCTCACATGGGCCACGGCCGCCGGATACCCCCTGCTGGTCCGCAAGCTTTGCGAAGCCGGGTACGATCCCAATTTCCGCGGGGAAATGGACCCGCCCCTTCTTTCCCTGAACCTGAACACTCCGAACACCGCACTGCAAATCGCACATATTCTGCTGGAATACGGTGCGGACGTGAATGCGGCCATGCCCGCGTCCACAACCCTGCCGGAAACCACGGGGGACACGGCCCTGCTGAACCTGTGCCGCCAGCTGGCTTTCATTGATGTGTCCCAGCTCCCTCAAATCAGGGAGCTGGTCAGTCTCTTCATCAGCGAGGGAGCGGACGTCAACCATCAAAACGCCGCCGGAGAGACTCCCCTCATGGCGTGCTGCCGAGGAATGTTGCTGGGAGACGATTCCCTGGACCGGCTGAAACTGGGTATTGCGCGTCTTCTGCTGGACCACCGCGCAGACCCCTCCCTGAGAGACAAATACGGACGCACAGCCCTCCAGCGGATAGGCAACCGGTCAAACGAACATCTCCAAATGGTGCTGAAATACCTGCCGGAATTGAGCGCTCCGCCGCTTCCGAAGAAGGAAAACCGTTGAATACCGCCGTTTATTTCACACGGGCATTCACCGTATCCAGCAGAATGCCGGCATCCGGTTGGGAACCGGTGCTGATGAAATGAATATAACTGGCTCCATTGGGGGACTTATTAGCCATTTTCAACGTTCCGGCCTTCTTTCCGTCCAAAGACACCACAGCCTGCCCCCCCTGCCACAGAAGGGAAATTTCATGCCACGCGCCGGGCGTGAAAGGCACTTTTTTCATCCCCAGCAGCAGATGGGGCGCAGGTCTCAGCCTGATCGGGAAGGTAAACAGGGCATAATCCTTCGTAGTGGAATCACAGGCATTGAAAAGCCGATCCGTCAGAGAGACCTGAAGGCCGGAATCATCCGCCTGATCCCCGTCCGCTGCACGGAATCGGAATTTGACCAGCCCTGTGGTCCCGTTCGGAAAGTTCCAGGCAGCTCCAGCGTTCCGGTAATCCACATTGGATTTTTCATTGACCAGTTCGGGATCATTCAGACGCTTGATTTGCAGCACCTTTTTCGTACTTCCGGACGGATCCGGAACCAGCTCTGCGGAAGGCTTGCGGTTATAACTGCAATGGCCCTTTTTCTGGGGAATATAAGTATGAATGGTCCACTGGGAATCCGAATCTTTCCCCGTCTGCGTAGCACGCGTCTTGGCCCCTACCCAGCGGCGGTCCACAATAACCAGGCGGCGGTGGTTTTTATGCTGCCCCAGGGAAATAAGGATGCGGTTTTTGTCCAGCTGCACCATTTCGCTCTGGTGTTTGCCGCGGTCTTCCGGACCATCCAGCGTAGCATAGCCGGGATGGTTGCGGTGTTCGTCCAGGATAATCTCCCGGAATCCGTACCAGGTTTTACCCTCGTCCCCGGACATGGCAATGTGGTGGGAATCACGGTTCGTGAACACGTCTTCCCACGTTCCGTTGCCGGCTGTGGCGTTTTCAGGCAGAGCCATCGTATTCGTCCACAGGGAAACGATGGTTCCGTCATCCAGGCGGCCCAACGTATTCATGGTCAGGGTGCCGAAAAAGCGGGAAGGTTCCGGTTTGCTCCATGTTTCACCGTAATCCCTGGAGAAAGCCTGCCACGCCTGGTCCAGGGAAGTACGGACAAGCGCCCACAACGAACCGTCCTTCATCTCCAAAACCGTGGCTTCCACGGCATTGTTGAACCATCTGACACCCTGGTGGGGGGGCCTGGCTTCATGTTTGGGGGAAGTAACACCGTTCCTGGATACATGCCAGGTCAGTCCCCCGTCATCGGAAATATGAAACTTGGTACCGCTGCCCATGTTGTGGAACGGAACAATCACCCTGCGGCCCTTGTTCACAAAAACAGGGGTGCGCATGATGCCGCCCAGTTTTTTCAGATTTTTCCTCTTTTCCGGATCTTTCCAGTCTTCTTCCAGCTTGCCGTCATTCGTGACGGCAAACCACTTGCCGTCCAGCCCCCCCTTGGAAAGAAATACAAAGCCTCCGATAGGCTGCACACGAATGAATTCCCTGGTCAGGGGGTTGCGCACAATAGCCGGAGATTCCTTGGGAATGCCGCCGTAGTTGGGAGGGTAGCCAGCCGGAGCGGCCTTCATTTCCCATGTTTTTCCGTTATCCCTGCTGACCAGGTAATCCGGTCCCTTGCGGGTACCGGAATAATGGCGTATTTCACGGGAGTCCACACGGATGAGGCCGCGCCCCGCATCAGCCGGCGGAGTGGCGACAACTTCAGGCTCCGGAACGGGTGCTGCCTTCTGTTGGGCATAACAGCAACAAAAGGAACCGGTCAACAATGCAAACAACAGGTTTTTCATAAACTAAATATCAAATGCCGTATATTTTCCTCAGCCGGGGCTTTCCCTTCAAGCAAAATCCTGCCTTCCATCAGAAGACGATCATCAGGAATGCTTTCCCGCCTGCTTCCCTCCCCGGTATTTTGCATCAAGCTTTTTCAAAAGTACGGCCAGTTCCTTTTCCAAAACCTCATATCCCCTGGCATTGGGATGCACCACATCCTTCATAAATTCATTCTGAGGAGAAGCACCGTCTGCGGAAAGAAGAGCCTTTCCCGGATCGGCAAAGAAAATGTTCTTTCCGTTATGCAGCTCCGCCAGCAGCCTGTTCGTCTGCTTCACCGGTTCCGCCAGGTTTTTCTCCTTCCTTGGAAGAACGCCCAGCAACAGAATTTTGGAAGAGGGGCATTTCCGGCGCACCAGGCGGACAAACGCCCTGATATTGTCCGCACATGCCTGCGGCGTATCCTTGCGGTGCCCCAGATTATTGGTTCCCAGCAGCACGATGATGACCCGCGGAGAAATGCCGTCCAGCTCCCCGTTTTGCACACGGTAATAGGCATTATCCACATAATCAAATCCAAAGCCCATATTCGTCGCAGTATGCGGACGGAATAATTTCTCCCAGGAACCCGCTCCCGTGTTTTTTCCGTCCCCGGAAGGCTCCCCTCCCCAGTGGTGGGTAATGCTGTCCCCTATCATCACATATTCAGGCTTGACGGTCCGGTTTCTTTTTTTAACGGCTTCATGCCGGGCATTCCAATCATACGGATCCCGCTGATGGGGCTCCGGCTTCAGGGTTGCGGGCAACGCGGAGGGAGGGATGGAAGGTGCGGAAAACGCCACACTGGCCCCCCCCAGCAATATGGCGAGCATGTAGGAGAAGAAATTCATGATAAAAAAGTGAAACCGGTTTCCAGTTTAAGCAAATCCTGCCGTGCATCAAGATCGCAGGCGCCACTTTTGCCGGCAGAGTAAAAAAGACCACTGCCCGTCCGGCAAATCCCGCCGCAACAGCGGCCAGGCGAACACCGCATCCGGCCTTTCCTGTTCCGAGAGCCCTGTTGCCCCAAGAAAGCTCGACTCCCCAACGGAGGGTAATGCTTTCACCAAAAACGACATACCCCCGTTTGACGGTCCGGGTCCGTTCCATCACTGCCTCATGGCGTTTTTCCAGTCATGCACGGCCCGCTGGTTCTCCTGGGGCTTCAGCGTGGGCGGCAATTCATCAGCACAGGCACCGGAGAAACAAGCAACGCAAAAAACTCCCGCCAGCAATAAACAAAGGCATGCATAAGATTTCATAACGGTAAGCGTTGAGATACTGCAATAGAGATTAGGAAAGTAAAGAGAAATAATCTTCCGTCACTTTTCCGCAATCGCATGTTCCCCTCATTTTCCGCTCCGCAACGGACAGACAGGTGAAACATGCCAAAGCCAGCGCACCCGCGTTCTCTTCGCAAAGAATTAGCCTTGTTGTCTCCCGGAATTCACGATATAATTACGTGGCGCGGAGTTTTGCCGTTTCCGGCCTTTCAACGGCTGCGGAACGTTTTTCTCCGGTCTTCTTCACTACATCCTATTTATGATCAGCATAGTAAAAGACTTGAAGGAGTCCACCGCCCTTCCGAAGGAATGGCAGGGATTCAAGCCGGGAGCATGGACGGAGTCCATTGACGTACGGGATTTCATCCAGCATAACTACACGCCCTATTCCGGCAATGAAGAATTTCTTTCCGGCCCCTCCCAGCGCACGCTCCGTTTATGGGATGAACTGAAAGTCCTGCTGAAAAGGGAAATAGACAACGGCGGCGTTCTGGATGCTGATGAAGAAGTGGTATCCTCCATCACCTCCCACAAGCCCGGCTACATTGACAAGGAACTGGAAGTGGTCGTAGGCCTCCAGACGGACGCCCCCCTGAAACGGGCCCTGATGCCCTTTGGCGGCCTGCGCATGGCCCAGCAGGCCCTGGAATCCTACGGGTTCAAGATGTGCGAGAAAACCGCGGATATTTTCAAAAAGATACGCAAGACGCACAATGAAGGCGTTTTCGACGCCTACACTTCCGATATCCGGGCGGCCCGTTCCGCCGGCATTATTACCGGCCTTCCGGACGCCTATGGCCGCGGCCGCATCATCGGGGACTACCGCCGGGTGGCCCTGTACGGCACGGACAGACTGATTGCCGAACGCCGCAAGGACCTCAAAAACCGTGAACATTCCCCCCTTACGGATGAGCTGATCCGCCTGCGCGAAGAAATGAGCGAACAAATACGCGCCCTGGAAGAACTCGCCCAGCTGGGCGCCTCCTACGGCTGCGACCTCACTCGCCCCGCCGCAAACGCCCGCGAAGCCGTGCAATGGACGTACCTGGGCTACCTGGCCGCCGTGAAGGAACAGAACGGAGCGGCCATGTCCCTGGGCCGCGTTTCCACTTTCTTCGACATTTATTTCACCCGCGACCTGGAACAGGGGCTCATCACGGAAGAGGAAGTTCAGGAAATCATCGACCAGTTCGTGATGAAGCTGCGCATCGTCCGTTTCATCCGCACGCCTGATTACAATAACCTGTTCTCCGGAGACCCCACCTGGGTGACGGAATCCATCGGCGGCATGGGAGAGGACGGGCGCACCCTCGTCACCCGCAGTTCCTTCCGCATGCTGCAGACCCTGTACAACCTGGGGCCGGCTCCGGAACCGAACCTGACCGTTCTGTGGTCCCGGAACCTGCCGGAAGCCTTCAAAAGCTTCTGCGCCAAGGTTTCCATTGAAACGTCCTCCGTCCAATACGAGAACGACGACCTGATGCGCCCGCACTGGGGCGACGACTACGGCATCGCATGCTGCGTGTCCGCCATGCGCATCGGCAAGCAGATGCAGTTCTTCGGAGCGCGCGCCAACCTCGCCAAGTGCCTTCTCTACGCCCTGAACGGCGGCGTGGATGAACTCAAGGGCAAACAGGTGGCCCCGCCCTCCCCCCGCTACACGGAAGAAATTCTCAACTATGATGAAGCTGTCTCTTATACACATCTGACGCTGCCGACGAATAGCCTTGTGTAGATC
>ENA-OXET01000897-OXET01000897.1-human-gut-metagenome-genome-assembly--contig:-NODE-897-length-9620-cov-21.205855_pt1 | contig 9620 bp, 9 predicted proteins | sample MGYA00249831_ERZ652256 | MGnify/ENA primary metagenome ERZ652256 (study PRJEB26925, sample SAMN05826983) | human gut metagenome | biome: ENVO:2100002; feature: ENVO:00000062; material: ENVO:00002003... | reverse complement strand
CGCTCACAGAAAGTGTGAGGTCATGGCGCAGTATCTCGTTCAGACGGCTTATGTAGGATTCAAGGCACAGCTCCCCAAAAGAAAAATACCGCCCTGCAAGACAGGCGAAAAATTTTGTCGGGTGAAACAGCGGCAAAATAGATCGGATGTGTTGCGGGGCGGTAAAAATCTTCATGGGGAATAAATCCTCGCCGCTCTGTACTTTTCTACAAAATTGGTGGGATTTGCGATAAAGGGTATCATGGATTGCGGCAAGCGTCAAGATGGTTTTGCAAAATTTATTGTGGTAAAGCGGTGATAGTAGGACTTCTAGTCAGACATAGTCGGTTGAGTTTTGATTCCGAGGATGCAATCTGCATGAAAATTCGAGAAATATTTTGGCAGTCTTGCTGATTGACGAAAGTCTGTTTCTTGTGATAGACTTTTTGTCAGAAACAAGACGATACTCTCAGGAGGCGCTACTTGGTTCCACTTTTTCTAACCAAAGAATAAGGTGGAAGTGTAGGCGTGTCCTGTTTTTTTATGCCCAAAATCAACTAGGGAGGTACTGGAAATGCAGATCATCAAAAAAATCAATACCAGTGCCGCCCTTGCATTGGATAAAACCGGCCACGAGATCGTGGTAATGGGCAAAGGCATCGGGTTTCCGCCGGTTCCTTACGAACTGAATGACCTTTCCAAAATCGAACGCACCTTTTATGATGTTGACCCGAAGTATCTAAGCATGATCGCGGAACTGTCACAGCCCATCGTAATGGCCTGTGCGGACATCGCCGATCAGGCAGGCATTGAACTGGAATGTCCACTTAACCCGAATCTGCCGTTCACGTTGGCCGACCATGTGCAGTTTGCAGTAGAGCGGCTGAAAAAGGGCGTAAATCTGACCACACCCATTGCCTACGATATCCGGCATCTTTACCCGAAAGAAACCGCTATGGCAGATACCGCACTGCAAATGCTGCGAGAGCAGGCTGGGCTGGACCTGCCGGACAATGAAACCATCAACATTGCAATGCATTTCATCAATGCAGAAGCCGAGAGCGGCGACATGCACAGCCTGATGCTGAGTATGCAGGTGATCGCCAAGGTCAATGAGATCGTGGAGAGCAGTCTGCATATCCAATTGGACAAAGACAGCTATAATTACAGCCGCTTTGCAACGCATCTGCGTTATCTTATTCAGCGATTACAAAATGGCGTACAGACGGACAATGTGTCCAAGAGCCTGCGCCATACCCTGATGTGGGAATATCCCGACATCTACGCCTGCACCCAGAAAGTGGTGCAGTACCTGAAAGATACCTTCAGCTGGGAGTGCAACGATGATGAAGTAGTTTACCTCATCATGCACATACAGCGCGTATACGAGCGCGAACAGGAATAACAAAATCAACGGCTCGTTTTCTGGAGCGACAGCCCGCAAAGGGCGCGATATCCGGGGCGGACTTCACGGCAGCAGACGGGACAGAACCCGCTGTGGTTTTGCTGCGGTGAAGTGCGCCTCGGATTTTTACTTTGATGTATTCTGTGCACAGGAATTACATACATAACCGAATATTCACAGGAGGACACTGCAATGGCAGACAAAGACATCTTACAAAGCGTTTATCCGCACATCGGAGGGCAGGAAAATATCAGCCGGACGATCCCGCGCAAGAACATCTTGTATGTGATGCTGAAAGATGCCGGTGCAGTAGACCTTGATTCAGTCCGGCAGACAGAGGGCATTGAAGCCGCAGAATTGGAGCGCGGCCGTTTGGCGCTGCATCTGGCTGGACAGGAAGAAAAGGAGAACACCATGGCACAGGATTATCAAAAGATGGGCGAAGCCATTCTTGAAGCCGTAGGCGGCAAAGAGAATATTACGGCTCTGACCCATTGCGCGACCCGTCTGCGTTTCAATCTGGCAGATGACAGCAAAGCAGACGAAGCTAAAGTAAAGGCTGTCAAGGGCGTGATGGGCGTCCGCAATCAGGGCGGCCAGTTCCAGGTCATCATTGGGCAGGATGTCAGCTTTCCCTATGATGTTATTATGAAAATCTGCAAGTTGGATGCAAACAAAAACGATGCGTCGGCAGCGAATGACGGCAAAAAGAAGAAACCGCTGGATGTTGTAATGGATACACTGGCAGGTATCTTTACTCCGGTGCTGCCTGCCGTTATCGGCGGCGGTATGGTCACGGTCGTGTATACCCTGCTGACCCTCTCCGGCCTTGTTTCGGCAGAAAGTAATTTGGGTGTGTTCCTGAATTTCCTCGGCAATGCACCCATGTATTTTATGCCAATTATGGTTGCGTATACAGCTGCCCAGAAGTTTGGCAGCAATCCTTTCCTTGCAATGGCGCTGGCTGCGGCAATGATGCACCCGACTTTCCAGAGCATTGTAGCTTCGGGGGAATCTTTCCACATTCTTGGCCTGCCGGTTATGCTGGTGACCTACAGCAACAATGCATTGCCGATTATCCTCAGTGTGTGGGCAATGTCTTACTTTGACAAGTTCTTTAATAAGCATATTTCCAAAGTGGTTCGTATTTTTGTGGCTCCGCTGCTTACCCTGCTGTGCGGCTCTGTACTGGCCTTTGTGGTGATTGGACCTCTGGGCATGATTGTTGCAAATGGACTGACGGTCGTGTTCAGTGCTATGATTGATCATGCAGGCTGGCTGGTCACTGCAATTTGGGGTGCATTCTCTCCGATTCTGGTTATGACCGGTATGCATTACACGCTGGGCAGTCTGTTCAGCACCATGTATTACATGGTGGGCTATGAAGGTGCCATGATGCCCGGTATGCTGGTCTCCAATGTGGCACAGGGCGCAGCGGCACTGGCTGTTCGTTTTGCAAGCAAGGATGAAGATACCAAAGCTCTGGCTCTTTCGGCTGGTGTGACTGGCCTGATGGGCATTACCGAGCCGGCTCTGTACGGCGTAAACCTGCGGTACAAGAAGCCCCTGTATGCGGCCATGATCGGCGGCGGGGTCGGCGGCCTGATCTGCGGCCTCTTTGGCGTGAAGGCCTATGTTATGGCATCTCCCGGCCTGATCTCTCTGCCTATTTTCATCGGCGGCGACAGCATGACCGGCTTTATCTGGGCCTGCATCGGTGCAGCCGTTTCTATCGTGGTGGCATTCGTGGCAAGCTATGTTATGATGAAAGCAGAGTTCAAGAAGAACCCCGAAAACGCATAAAAAGCGCGGGCAGAGTGGAAAACCGCTCTGCCCGATTTATGATAAGAAGAAATGGAGAACAAGATGGCTGGATTTGCAAAGGATTTCCTCTGGGGTGGTGCCACTGCCGCCAATCAGTTTGAGGGCGGCTGGGATGCCGAGGGTAAGGGCGTGAGCAGTGCCGATTGCTGCACTCGCGGTTCCCGTACCAAAATGCGCAATGTTACTTACCAGATGCCGGATGGCAGTGTGAACGAACAAATGATGTTTACGCTCAATGAACCGGAACAGGCACAGTTTGGATGTTTTGAAGATCATGATTACCCCTCCCACCGTGCCAGCGACTTTTACCACCATTACAAAGAGGATATTGCGCTTATGGGGGAAATGGGCTTCAAGTGCTTTCGTATGAGCATCAACTGGAGCCGCATCTTCCCGCTGGGCTATGAAGAAGCACCCAACGAAGCAGGTCTGGCATTTTATGATTCTGTGTTCGATGAACTGCACGCGCAGGGCATCGAGCCGCTCGTCACCATTTCCCACTACGAAACACCGGTGGGCCTTGCCAATCGCTGGGGCTCATGGGCAGACGCACGCACCATTGACTGTTATCTGCGTTATGTGAAGACCATCGGCGAACGGTACAAGGGCAAGGTGAAATACTGGCTCACCTTCAACGAAATTAACGTGCTGGAAGTAGCTCCGTGGATGGAAGGTGCTGTGGCTACTCGTGATCCGCAGACCCTTGCCGATGCGGGCAAGCATCAGCTGCTGGCCAGTGCGCGGGCAGTACAGCTGCTGCACAGCATTGACCCGGAAAACAAAGTGGGCAATATGATCGCCTACAACTGCGTCTACCCGGCCACCTGCAACCCGGCGGACGTGTTGAGCGCATGGATGAAATCCAACGGCTGCTATTTCTACTGTGATGTGCAGGCACGCGGCTATTACCCGGCTTATCAGCTGAAAAAATACGAGCGCGAGGGTGTGACATTGACTCTGACCGCGCTGGAGCAGGCTGACCTGAAAGCGGGCACAGTGGACTTTATCAGCTTTTCCTACTATATGTCGGCCTGTGCTGCTGCTGACCCCACCACTGGTCAGGCGCAGGCAGGTAATATGATGTCTGGTGTGAAGAACCCTTATCTGGAAACCAGCGAATGGGGCTGGCAGATCGACCCAACCGGCCTGCGGATGTCGCTGGACTGGCTGTATGACCGCTACCAGAAGCCGCTATTTATCGTAGAAAATGGTCTGGGCGCAAAGGATGTTGTGGAAGCCGATGGTTCCATCCACGACAGTTACCGTATCGATTATCTGCGCAGTCATATTAAGGCCATGAAAGCGGCTGTGGAAGAAGATGGTGTTGACCTGATGGGCTACACCATGTGGGGCTGCATTGACCTTGTGTCGGCTTCCACCGGTGAAATGGCAAAGCGCTATGGCTTTGTATATGTGGACTATCAGGATGATGGTTCCGGCGATGGCAAACGTTTGAAAAAAGATAGTGCTGACTGGTACAAAAAGGTCATTACCACCAACGGCGAAGATTTGACCTGAAGGAGAAAAGAAGGAAAATGAAGAAGTTTGAATACACTGTCAAGGATGCGAATGGCATCCATGCGCGTCCGGCTGGGTTGCTGGTGAAAGCAGCAAAGGCACTGGACAGAACCATCACGCTGGAAAATGCAGCTGGCAAGTCCGCAGTTGCTACCAAGCTGATGGCGGTCATGGGGCTGGGTATCAAGCAGGGAGATACCATTACTGTGACCGTTGAGGGCGGCGATGAAAAAGCAAACGCCTCTGCCATGGAGAAGTTCTTCAGCGAGAATCTGTAAATGAGAAACGGCCACCTATTGCACGATTTGTGTAGTAGGTGGCCGTTTCTATATCTATATGTTAATCTTCCAGTCTGCCGTGGTCGCAGCCGAGGGAAAGATAATGCTCAATCTCTTCGCCCAGAACAAGCTGGGCGTATTCCAAGGGCTTGTTGTAGAGCAGCCAGTCCAGCTCCGCCCGCTGTGCCGGGGTGTTGCCGTGCTCATCCTCCACAGCGATGCAGTCGATGGCAAGAGTGGTGCCATCCTCGAACCGGGCTTCCACCCGGTTGGTGTCCATGTTGTAGCGGCAGGAAAGCAGTTTATTCGTGGTGAACCTCATTTCTATATCAAACGGTGTCTGTTCGGATGTCCTAAACCCTGCCATAGAACCGGTGTGTCATGTAAGATTGTTGTTTGGATAAAACTGGAAGATTTTGCACAATAAATACCGTTGAAATCCAGCTTTTGGGGCTGTGCGAAACAGCCTGTTTTACCGGGCTGATTTTGGCTCTGCACACTTTTGCACATTTTCTGCACATCGCAAGGATGGATAACAGGTGCAAAGACGTGCAAGCAATGCAAAGGATGCAACTGAATAACAACGGCAAAATAACGGCGATTCGATTAAAATGACGTTTTAGCGTCAAATGATGAAATGGACAAAATGTGCTATTCGGTTCCTACGAATCAGTAGGCCGGGGGTTCAAGTCCCTTCCATCGCACCAAGTAAAATCCCACGATTAACCGTTGAAAATGCGGTGTAAATCGTGGGATTTCTTGCTTTATATAGCTGTCAAAATGGCTGGAAAGTGTGACAAAAATGCGACAAATTCAAGAAAAACCTGTTTGTGCGACAGTGTGCGCCCCTGTTCTGTATGCTTTGCCCTATATCATACGGCTGTATAATGGGCAATCCTCACCCCTGCTATGGGCTGGGTGTGTAGTGTTTCACGACCCACCTACCTACAATCTGAACTGTTGATATGTCAGAGCAGCTTTCTCCACCTGTGGGGAAAAGGGCATGAACCAGATTCACACCCCGACACAAGCGGCGATGGGGTCAATCTGACGGACTGCCATAGATCGGCGTAAAATTGCGCTGGTGTTGGATGCGCTCAAAATTGAGCGTAACCCAATTACGACCCTTTGCCCGGTCTGCCTGATAGCACTATCACAGAATTGTGGTGCCCGGCGGCTTCCTGGCAGAAGGTGCACCCACCTGTGAAGATGTCCCCACTTTTGGGGATACGGTCATCACCTCAAGGCCGGAGCCCATCCGGCATTTCGTTACGGAAACACTGGGACGCACAGCGACCCAGCAGGACGCCACCGGCGTGTACACCGGCGAGCCCCGCACCATGATCATGGTGGCGCTGACCCGGCGGCAGGCAGGGCTGCTGCGGGATTTCCTGCGCCGGGAGGACTCTGACCATTGTCAACTCCAGCAAGATCATCGGCAAGGGATTCCAGTCCATCTGAAAACGCAAAATACCCGCCCACCGTGGGTCTCCACAGGTGGGCGGCATCATTATATATGGTATCAGAGCATGAGCGCACGGTTTCTGCACGGTCGGTGCACGGTTCATGTGATTTGTGTCAGAACATGCTGCGGCTGCTTCAAAACAGCGGAGCGGAAGAAGCAAATTCTAAACAAATACTGGGGTCGGGAAAAATCCCGACCCCAAAACTATTATAAACCTATTATTCTGTCTGTTTGACAGAACACACCTTGGATGCAGTGCGCCGTTCGGCTGTCTTTCATCAAAGCGATCCGTCAGCGTTTGACGGCGACGGCTTCGATCTCTACCCTTGCATTCTTTGGAAGTGCTGCTACCTGAAAGGCTGCGCGGGCCGGATAAGGCTCTGCAAAAAATTCGCCGTACACTTCGTTCATGGCACCGAACTCGTTGATGTCTGCCAGCAGCACGGTAGTCTTTACCACGTCTGCCATTGTCATACCGTTGGCCTCGATGATTGCCTTCAGGTTCAGGAGCGACTGCCTAGTCTGCGCTGCAATGTCCTCACCGGGGAAGGCGCCGGTAGCGGGATCAATGGGCAGCTGACCGGAAATGAATGCATGTTCCCTGGCGGAGATCCCTTGAGAGTAGGGACCGATGGCCGAAGGAGCAGCGGCTGTATAAATTGCTTTGTTGGACATGACACTTCTTTCCTTTCTATTGTTGCTTGCGGACTGCACGTTCACTTTTCAGGCTCAGCACAAACAGCAGTGCAAGCACTGCCATCAGGCCCAACCCAAAAGGACGGCAGATTAGTCCGAAAATGTTGTCGGAGTACTGCATCAGCGCCCGTCGCAGGGAGGTGTCTGCAGTGGGTCCAACCAAAAGGCCCAGCACAAACGGTGCGATCGGGTAGCGATACAGTTTCATCAGATATCCCAGCAGACCAAAAAGCGATAGCTGGATCAGGGCAAACGGTGTTCCTATGGCACTGTAAGCGCCTATTGCGCACAGCACCGCCACCAGCGGCATCAGAAGACTTTGGGGAATGGTCAGGATGCGGATCGTCAGCTTGGAACACAGGAAGGAGACGACACCCATTGCCGCTGCGGCCATCAGCAATAACAGGCACAGCCCACAGAGGATGCCCGGTGACTCGATCAGAAGCGTGGGGCCGGGACGCAGATTCATGATGAACATAGCCGACAGAAAGATCGCCGCTGTGGAACTGCCGGGGATCCCGAGCGACAGAGCCGGGATCAGCGCACCAGCCGAGCAGGCATTGTTGGCGACTTCCGCCGCAATGATCCCTTCCTCGGAGCCGCGGCCGAACTTCTCTTTTTGCTTGGAGGAGCGCTTGGCAAGATCGTAGGAAAACCAGCAAGCGGCAGACTCGCCGATGCCCGGGATGAAGCCAATCCACAATCCCGCCAGAGCGGAACGGAGCATGTTGCCGAGATTGGCTTTCAAGACCGTCCAGTTGATGAGTGGAAAGCCGGTCTTTTCCACGATCCGCTCCGGTTCGGGAGCGCGCAGCGTGTAGAGAACCTCTCCAAGGCCAAACAGCCCTAGCATGGCGATAACACTGTTGAAGCCCGACAACAATTCTCCGCGCCCAAAGGTGAAGCGCAGCACGGACTGTACCCCATCCGCTCCGGTCAGAGACAGCAGGCACCCCGCCAAGGCGGCAATCCACCCCCGCCGCCGGCTGCCGCCAGAAATAGAGCCGCAGATGAGCAGACCGAAAACGCAGAACAGAAAGGTCTCCCAATCGCCAAACTTCAGGGCGATGCCAGTCACGAAGGGCTGGATCAGGAAGATAAGGATCGTGCCCACAAGCGTTCCCACAACAGACGCTGCAATGCAATAACCTACGGCCTCCCGGCCTCTGCCCTGCCTTGTCAGGGCGTTGCCATCCAGACAGGTCGCCGCTGCTGCGGGTGTGCCGGGGATGTTGATCAGGCTGGCGGTAATGCCGCCAGAACCGCACGAGGCCACAAAAATGCCCACGAGCAGTGCCATACCGTGGGTGTACTCCAAGTGGAATACCAGCCCAAGGCAAAGTGCCATGCCCATCGTCGGCCCAAGTCCTGGCACGACGCCGACAACAAAGCCCAGAAACACGCCGCCGATCAGGAACAGCCAGACGCCCGGATCGCACAGAAACGCAGCTGCCGCCTCGGGCAGATAGAGCCATTCAGAAAACATGTGCATTCTCCCATTTTACAAAAGCTGCAATCCCAGCACGCCGGGGATCAACAAGAGAGCCGCCAGACAGTACACTCCGCTGAGCAATAGCAGCTCCAGTGGACGCCTGCCTCGGTTCAATAGAAACAGGATGGCCGTTAAATACGCCGCGGTCGGCAGGGTAAAACCTACTTTGGAAATCAACAGCAAATAGGCAAGTGTCAGCAGGACCACAGAAACGGATCTTTTTGTTATGCTATGGCCGCCTGCCGAAACCTCCTGCCCCTTCCAAAGCGCTGCTGTCAGACGCACGCCTTGCAGGGTGAGCATGGCAGACAGCAACAGCGGCAGGAATTTAGCTTCCGTCAGCAAGCCCCAAAACCCGTCGGTTTTTACGGGATTTCTGCGGATGCCGAGAGAGAGGAGGACGTATCCCAGTCCCGCTGCCGTCACGATCAAGCCTTCTGCACACTGGCGCAGTTTTTTCTTATCCATAATGCGCTCTCCTATTCCGGCCATGCCTGCGCCGCAGCCGTGCGGTCATTGGCTGGGAACGAGAAATCCTCGATCCTTGGAATCTGGTAATCGGCCGGGTTGATTGTAGAGATCCCGGCGTCATACAGACCCCATGCATAGATGGATTCCAGCTTTGCACATATTTCGTCGCTCTCTGTGCCGATTATTGCCGCAGGCTCCAGCCCTTTGGTCTGGCAAAACTGCGCCCACTCTTTGCTGTCCACAGTACTCTGGAATGCGTCGCGGATCTTTGCCACGGCGTCTGCCGGTGTATCTCGGGAAACCCGGAAGCCCCAATACAGCAATCCCTGAAGATCGCTCAACTCGGGGTAGTCGTCCAGAAGGCTGGGTACAGTATAATTTGATATGTACCCGGTTTTCTGGACACTGGCTCAAAAATGAATAATTAACCTTCCATCATGGATGCTTCTCTGAATTTAGAGGGAGGCATCCATTTTGTTTTAGCTTGGATTC
>ENA-OXET01000888-OXET01000888.1-human-gut-metagenome-genome-assembly--contig:-NODE-888-length-9709-cov-7.430081_pt1 | contig 9709 bp, 7 predicted proteins | sample MGYA00249831_ERZ652256 | MGnify/ENA primary metagenome ERZ652256 (study PRJEB26925, sample SAMN05826983) | human gut metagenome | biome: ENVO:2100002; feature: ENVO:00000062; material: ENVO:00002003... | reverse complement strand
CGAGATGAGCGCTAGTCTCGTGGGCTCGGAGATGTGTATAAGAGACAGGTATGCGCGTACGGAATTGCGCGAATTGCTGCCAATGGTGGAACGCAAGGGAATCATTGGGAAAAGTCAACTGCTGCAATGGAAACTCCTGGCCACCTCTCCGACGCTGTACGGCATGATGTACGCGCTGTACAAGCGACGGCATCCGGAAATCGCATCACATTAGGCATGGTGATGAGATGACCTCGACCATACTGTTCTTGACATTGCTGGCATTGCTGGTGCTGCTGATAGTGGCATATCGCGGGGATTTCGCGGAACCATCCATACTATTCGTGGTCGGATTCACGCTCGCGGTATTCAATGGACTCACCAATTACCGGACCTGGGATTTCGACCTGTCGATGCAAACCTGCTTCGTGGTTGGATTCGGCACGTTCGCATTCGCATTGACGGCTTACGGTGTGAAGGTGTTTTTCCGCAGCTGCGTCGGACATCGGACAGCACATCGGGAATACGGTGAGCCGCAAGATATCGTTCTGCCGATGTGGGTGTACGTTGGCGGCCTGCTGTTCACCGGTTTGGCATTGCTGATCGTGTCACGGCAGATAATCTCATTGACACTGCCCTACGGGGGAGACGGCTCTCTGGACAAAGCCATCGGCTTGTATGACAAACTCAACAAATTCAGCACCAAAGGCGTGGCCCTCTCTGGAATTCCCTCGCTACTGCATCTGGCGACCAACGCCATGGCCTATGCGTGGCTGTTTCTCGCCATGCGCAGCGTGGTGGTCCGTTCGTTGCACAACGATTATCTTGCGGTCATCAATGTGTTGGCGGCCGTTCCGATGACGTTGATTTCCGGCGGACGCAATAGCCTCATTCAGCTTGGCGTTGCCGCATGGACATACTGGGCGTTGTTCCGCAGGCAGAACAACCGTTGGAAAGGCATGCGGCTCGGCTTCCGCACTGTGTTGAAATTCGTGGCCATCGCGCTCGTGGGATTGGCTTCGTTCAAGCCACTGCTGTCGCTGATGGGACGCAAGGCGGGCGACTCGACCATGTACGAATACCTGTCCATCTACATTGGAGCGCCGATAAAAAACCTAGACGCGTATCTCACGAACTCCATGTCGCCTTCGTTGGCGGTCAAATCCACGCAATGGGGAGACATGACATTGGCTTCCACCCGGGCCTCGTTCCCCCAGATATTCGGCAAAACCGTGCTTGACTGGATGCAATGGCAACCCTTCCAACGGTATGGCGAGCGCAGTCTTGGCAACGTATTCACCACATATTACGCATTCATTTTCGACTGGGGCATCGCGGGTGCGATGCTTGCCATCGTGCTGATCGCCGCACTTTCTCAGCTTTGCTATGAAAGCGCGGTTTTCGCATTGCAATACGGCAAGGCGGGCATTCCCATATCGATGATGCTGTACGGTGCCATCGGCTATTGCTGTGCGTTCAGCTTTTTCTCCAACCGTTGGATGTCAACCATGTTCAACCAGATCATGCTCAGAAACATCATTATTTGGGTGGTGCTGATATTCTTCGTGAACTCCGTGCGCATACGCAAACGCGCCTTCGCCAAGCGGGTGGTGCTTTATGTCTGAACGTCAGCCGACCAAGCCGGTCGGGCAGCCGTCCAGCAAGCCGGCCAAGCATCCAACCGACGTGCGCATTCGATCCGTGAAATTCAACGTGCTGATGAACATGATCGTCACCACGTCGTCAGTGATCTTCCCGCTCATCACCGTGCCATACGTGTCGCGCGTGCTTTCCACCGGTGGCACCGGGCATGTGGCGTTCGCTCAATCCGTGGCCTCATACTTTTCGCTGGTGGCCCTCCTGGGCGTTACCTACTACGGAGTGCGCGTCTGCGCTCGCGTACGCGACGACCGCGCGGAACTATCGCGTACGGTGCTGGAATTGCTGGTTATTCTGGCATGCTCCACCACCATGGTGTTCGCGGTCTACCTGGCGTGCCTGTTCACCGTACCGAAAATGAACGCGCAATTCGGGCTGTTCGCGCTTTTCGGCCTGGCCATCTGGCTTTCCTCGTTCGGTGTGGAATGGTTCTATCAGGCGTTGGAACAATACGAATACATCACCGTGCGTAGCGTATGTTTCAAACTGCTGGCATTGGTGCTCATGTTCGCTTTTGTACGGCAGCGCGGCGACTACGCGATATACGGCCTGATCGTGGTGGTGGCCGGGTACGGATCCAACGTGCTCAATCTCCTGCGGCTACGCAGGCTCGTGGACTTCCGCAATTGTGGACATCTCAATATTTCCCGCCATTTCAAACCGATGCTATGGTTCACCATCGCATCCATTTCATCCGGCATGTATATTCAAGTAGACATTGTGATGCTCGGCTTCCTTGGCACCACCGATATGGTCGGCCTGTACCAGCTGGTATCCAAAATCAAATCCGTGCTCGTCACCGCCGTCAATTCCGTCGGCAACGTGATGCTGCCACGCCTTTCGTATTATCAGGCGCGGCGCAAAGAGCGGCAGGCAGGCGAACTGATCGCGAAAAATATGAATTTCGTTATGGTATTCGGCTCCGCGATCATTGCTCTGCTGATATTGCTTGCCGACCCGATCGTGGCATTGCTCGGTGGCGCTGACTTCGCGGAATCCGCGGTTCCGCTACGATTCGTCGGTATTGCGGTGATGTGTTCGGCCATGAATATCGTGCTTGCGAATATCATGATTTCCAAAGGAATGGAACGTACATGGGCCATGGTGAACGCGATCGGACTTGCCTTGGCCGTACTCGCAAACGTGCTGCTGATTCCACAGCTCGGCGTGGTCGGTTCCGCCATCAGCATTTCATTGTGCGAAGCGTTGATGCTGGCGATGCGCTCATATGTGTGCCGCGGGTTTTTGGTTGGCATTCGCACGTCGATCGATCCGATACGTATTCTGCTCAGTGCGATTGCGGCAGGCTGCCTTACGCGGGGCGCGATCGCGATATGCGGTGCCGAGACATGGAACGCCTTCCTGTGGCTGATGTTCGGCGGATTCCTGTTCACGCTGATATATGGCATCGCGTTGCTGCTGTGCCGCGAACGATTCGTTATGGCCATGCTTCAGCCGGTATTCAACCGACTGCATGTACGGAAAACGAATGATGAGAATAACGCGCATGGCGCAAGCAATGCGAGTGACGGACGATATGCAAACAATGGAGGTTGGCAATGACGAACTACGTGATCTGCGAACGTTCGCTGCATCATGCGCACGCTGGATCCAAAGCGCGCGATGACATTCGGCAGGTGCTCGAAAGCCAATCCTGGCAGCCGTTCGAAGTGCGTCCCGGCGAGAACAAAGGGTATTTCGACAAGCTGGTGTGCGTTGGGCGTACGCTTGCCGTTTGGCATCGGCTGGAACGAACCGTTCGCTGCGGGGATGTGGTGTTGGTGCAATTTCCGCTCATCATGTACAATAAGGTGTCGCTGTACGCCTTGCCTTCCGTGCGTAGGATGAAAGCGCGCGGAGCGTTGTTTGTTTTCCTGATTCATGATTTGGAAACGTTACGCGGCTACTCCTACACCGATTTCGACAAACAATGGGTGACCGAAGCGGATCTGCTCATCAGCCACAATCCGCGCATGAGCGAAGTGTTGCGCAAGTACGGCGCGACCGTGCCGATCGTGGAGATCGGCATTTTTGATTACCTGCTGCCGCAAGCGAATCCTGTGCCCATGGAACAGCGTCACGGCATCGATATCGCGGGAAATCTCAGCCATGGCAAAGCCGAATACGTGTATCGGCTGGCCGAGCGATTCCCCAAAGCCGACATCAATCTGTACAGGCCGAAATATGACCGGCGGAACGGCAAAACGGCGTGGTACCGCGGAATCGTCGCACCCGATGAACTGCCAGACAAACTGGAAGGACGATTTGGTCTGATCTGGGACGGCGACAGTCTCGACACCTGCGGCGGCTATTACGGCAAATATCTGACCGTCAACAATCCGCATAAGCTGTCGCTGTATCTTGCAGCCGACAAGCCGGTGATCATATGGAACAAGGCGGCGCTCGCACCATTCGTAGTCGAACAGGGAGTGGGCGTTGCCGTCGAATCGTTGCAAGAGGCCATGGCCGTGGAATACGGCATGACGCAAAGCGAGTATGCGCGAATGGTACGACGGGCTTCGCAATTGGGGCAGAAGCTGCGTGAAGGCTGGTTTACAAGGGAAGTCATGGCCAAGGTGCAGGCGGTATTGCCGTCGTTGCGTCGAGAAAACAAGGAAAGGTGAGATCATGGGCGTGAAGCAGCGAATCAAAACCATCGTTCCGCATCGCGTCTGGCGCGTATTGCAAGGATGCAAAGCGAACATGACATTGGCTTCGTACTATGCGGGGCAGCGCAAACGGTTCCTGAGATTCTGCGCGGGGCAATGGAATGTGGGGCAATCCGAGCAATTGCGCGGCACTATGGTGTATTACATTCATCGTATTGAAAAAGGATTGTCGCATAGACGGTTCCGTGCGGGATTCGGCAGATCCGCGTTCGGGGAGTTGCGTTCCGTGATGGATGAATGGCGGGAACGCGACTATCCGGTTGACGATGTGACGTATATCGCGGCACGGCAGGTGGTTCGTGCATACGTGCGCAAGCATCGGGCGTTGGAGAAGCCGATTCCTGAGTTTGTGGGCGTATGGTTTGCCGACGAAGTGGCCTCGGTGGATATCGAAAGCGTCGAACAAGCCGAAAAAGCCGACGTTGCGGGCAATGCGGGCGTGAAAACCGTGCGTGCCGCAGACAAACGCGACAACGCATCGCTCGACTATGCAGCATTGTTCGCAGGGCGTTCCAGCGTACGCGAGTATGCCGAAACCCCTGTTGATATGGGAACGGTGCGTAAGGCCGTAAGCATGTCGATGAAAACGCCATCGGTATGCAATAGGCAGGCATATCGCGTGCTGCTGATCAGCAATCCGAAATTCATCGAACAGGCATTGGCGTTGCAGGGCGGGTGGCGTGGGTACGATGCGCCTCCGGTGCTGGCGTTGATCAGCGTGGACGTGCGCAGTTTCGTAAGCGTTGAGGAACGCAACGAGCCGTATATCGACGGAGGCCTGTTCGCCATGGCGTTCCTGACCGCATTGGAATGCGAGTCGCTGGCCGCCTGCCCTCTCAACACCATGATGCGTGAGAAGCAGGAGCATGAGATCCGCAAGCTGTTGGGCGTGCCCGACTACGAAACGCTGATTGCGTTCGTGGCGATCGGCAACTTCCCGGAAAGCATCGAATCGCCGGTATCGTTCCGGTATGATGCTTCGGTGATCACACGGGAGCTGAACTGACGATGAGCCATACCATCAGTGTGATCATTCCCGTCTACCGTGCCACGTTGCAAACGTTGCATGATTGCGTGAACAGTCTGCAACGGCAGCAGGGCAGTGGCTTCCGTATCGAAGCGGTGATTGTATTCGATGGTGAGCCGGCATTCGAAACGGCACCGATCTCGAATTGGAATTCGCCATTGGTCAGCATTCGTACGGAAACGATCGCCCATGCCGGAGTCTCCGCGGCTCGCAACGCGGGATTGCGCGCGGCCACGGGGCAGTGGGCGATGTTCCTCGATGCGGATGATGCGCTCGCCGAGCATGCCGTCGACGGCATGCTTGCGTTTGCGGTGCGATACCGCTGCGATGTGGTGATGGGGGCGTACCGCAACGTGCTTGCAGGTGCCGATGCCGATGCGAACGGTGTTCCCGACGCCGCTGGTGCCGTCATTATGGGCGGCAAAGGCGAGGGGTCTCCAAGTGTGGAAGAACACCATTATGCTGAAACTGACATGGTGTTCGAGGGACGCAGGCGTCTTGACCTATGCGAGGATATGCTCCGACCGCAGCGAGGTATCGCGCTTGTTTGGGGCAAGCTGTACAGCATGCCGCTGATCAAAGGGATCGACGGATTCAACGAAACCTTGAGTTTGGGAGAGGACGCCGAATATGCGTTCCGTGCGGTCGCGGCGGCGAATCGAATCGGCTATGTGGATGAAATGGTGTACGAATACCGCCGCAATGCGGATTCGGCGGTGCGGTCGTTCTCCAACGATTATGTGCGGCGAACAATATCTGCGATCGAAACAATGCGCGATACCATTCGTCAATTTCGGGAAATATCTGATGGAACGCTCGATGATTACACATTATTTCATCTGACGATCATTATGATCAATGATCTGTTCAATCCCGAAGCGCCATGGAACCGTCATGAACGAAAGAATCACTATGGAAAAGTAGTGAACATGCCGGTTTTTCGGCAGCCGCTTGATCGATATCGGGGAGGTCGTTTTCCTGTGACCCGACAAATCGCGTTGCTTTCGATGAAATATCGATGGTATTACGTGAGCGCTGCGATCGCATGGGTGCGTCATAAGCAATTCAGTGGAAAACAATGAGAAAGCGGAGTGCTTCTGCAATAGCGAGAAAACAAAGAAATAACTACTTGAACGACGAGGAAATATGGACGAGAAGCATAATATTATCGGTCTAATCACGTATCATGCTGCCTATAATTATGGTTCGGTATTGCAGGCGTATGCCACGCAATCAACCATCACGGACATGGGGCATGACGTTACCGTCATCGACTACCGGCCGCTTGAGGGCGAACGCTACTATGAACGCTTATATTGGCGTGGGCTGGGCCTCAAATCGTCCCTCGCGGATTTAACCATGCTGCCGGTTGCGGGACTGCGCAAGAAGCGCATGCGCAATTTCGAGCGGTTCATCAGCACGAACATACATGTGGGCCAACGACGCTATCAGGAGCCGGAAGAGCTGAATTCGCTGGCTGACGCATTCGACGTGGCCGTGAGTGGCAGCGACCAGATCATCAACAAGCATTCCAACGAGCTGGAACGCGTCGACTGGAAGTACATGGACCCGTACCTGCTGAAATGGGCGAACTGCAGGAAAATCTCGTATGCTTCGTCGCCGGCCACCATGACCGACGATGAGCTGCGGCGCATCGGACCGGCGTTGGTGGAATTCAGCGCGCTTTCGGCGAGGGAACGTTCCGCATGCGGCAAACTGCGGCAGGTAAGCGGCAAATATGTGGAACACGTATGCGATCCGACGCTGTTGCTCAACGCGGGCGAATGGGAGGAACGCATACCGTTGCGTAAGTCGCAACACGTGCCCGAACAGTATCTGCTGTTTTATTCGCTGCTGCGTCCCAAGCGTGCTGTCGGCGTATTCAGGCAACTGCGTGAACTGTCTCGTCGAGTCGGCCTGCCTGTCGCAGTGCTGACGCCGCAGGCGGGCAATGTGCCGAAATGCGATGAGCTTGTCAATGTGCTCGAGGCAGGGCCGGAAGAATTCCTCTCGCTGGTGAAATATGCGGAGGGTGTAGTTACGGACTCCTATCATGGCACGCTGTTCTCCATCAACTTCCATAAACCGTTCTGGGTGTATACGGAAGGTACCAAAGAGCATGAACTCGGCACCAGACGCGGTCAAATCCTGCAGGAAGTGCAATTCGCCGACAGAATCATCACTGATTTTTCCGAAGTTGATTGTACTGATACCTCACAAACCATCGATTTCTGCAATGCCGATATTGCACTGGATATCATGCGCAGCCGCTCAAAGCGATATCTGCACGACGCTTTGAGCTGATTATGCTAAATCCGCTGATTTTGATGTGTGTATTTTCATGCGTATAGAAGCGTTTGAATATGATTTGAGCCTTGGAGTGATATTGAATTCCAAGGCTCAAATGTTTTATGGATATCGGCGGTTGCCGTTTACTTGATGGTGATGGTGATGGTGGCGGTTTGGTTGCCGACCTTCACGTTCACCTTGGCGGTGCCGGTCTGGACGCCGTAGACGGTGCCGGTGCCGGAGACCGCCACGGCGGCCCCGTCACTCCACCAGACAGCGTCGGACGGGGTGGCGTCCTGGGTGCCGATCACGTAGAGCTCGGCGAGGTTGCCTTTCTGGATGGACAGTTTGCCGTCCGCGACGCCCTTGCCGGAGATGCTGATGGCGGAGTCGTCCGGGATCGTGCCGTCCTCGTTCACCTTGCCGGAGGTCCAGGAGACGCCGAGCGCCTTGGTCTTGTCGGCCTTGGACTTGCGGTCCTTGGCCGAGTCCCATGTGGTCTTGCCGTTGGCGTCGACCTTGATCAGACGGAATGTGATGGCGTTGCCCTTGCCGACCTTCGTGGTGCCGGTGTACGCGTTGCCGTACCTGGCGAGCTTGACGCCGCCGGCGCGGGTCCAGGTCTTGCCCTTGCCCTGGCCCCAGTCGCCGACCGCGTACAGGGTCTCGCCGGTCTTGAGGTCGGCCGTGGCGCTGAAGGTGATGTCCGCGGTCTTGATAACCGGAGGCGTTACCGTGCAGGTGATGGCTGTCAGCGAGGCGGACGAACCATCCCAGCTCACCTTGCCCGAGAATTCAAAACCAGGCTGGCTGGCCCCCGGCATCTGCGAGCCGCTGCCGTTGGAGAAGATCACGCGATAGGTGCCCTCGCCCAAATCCGGAACCTCATACTTGTATGTGCCGGCCTTGGCGCACGAATCGGCGGCCGCCATCGCGGTCATCTCCACGCCCGGCCAGGCCGCGTTGTTCTTCGCGGTCGCTCCGTCGCCCGTGTACACGTACGCGTACATCTTGCTCCAGCCGGAAGGCTTCGTCGCATAAATCGTGTTCGCCTGAACCTCAACCTTGGTGTAGGTTGCGGTGAACTCGAGCGCTTCGCCGCTTTCGGCGCCGGTGCCCTTGACGGTCAGGGTGACGGAATCGCCGATCTCCATATCGCCGCCGATGGTGAGCGAGTCGCCGTCAACGAAGGAGCCGTTCTTGCCATTGCTCAGTGAGTAAGTGAGATTGGTGGCATTGCTGGCGTTCAGCGTCACCTTGATGGTGTTGGAGGAGAACTTCTTGCTGACGGTCGCGGAAACGGATTCCTTCACGCTCGTGTTGAAGTACACGCTCACCGCATCGCCCTTGGCGGTGCCGGAAGTGATCTTGCCGTTGGAAACGGTGATGGTGCCGCCGTTCACCTGATCGGTGTACGTGCCGTCGTCAAGCTTGGTCGGAGTGCCGGCCAGATTCTGGTCGCCGCCCATGTTGGCGATGCTCACGCCGTCATTGCCGGCATTGTTGTCGGTCTTGTAACGTTCCACCATGAGGCAGGAGTTGTTGTTCTGTTCGGAACCGCAGTTGCGCAGGTATTCGGCCTCGCCGTCCATGGCATTGCGGAAATGGTTGACGGCCGCAACAGCCGTGTCTTTCCACATGTCATCGCCGGCGTCGCCCAGCTGAGAGGCTTCTGCGAACTGGGGCTGATTGCCGCCGGAGGCCTTCGGACGGTTGAAGAACAGTGGCGCTCCGCCTGCGCGTGCGCCGACCACGGCCCAGCCGAAGCGTATCTGATCGTTGGTCAGATACGTGGATTCCTTGTCGCTATTGGCATAGTTGTCGTGGGACTCCACCCAGGTGACCAGCTGATCGTCGTTGACGCCCCCGTTGCGCAAGCTCATAAGATTGCCCGCATTGAGATTCTTGCTCCACAGTGCAGAACGGATGGTCTTGCCATAGTCGGAGGCCGTGGCTCCGCCGCCGCCTTCGCCATACTTGGCATACAGGTTGGCGTACGCCTTGTAATCCAGTCCGGAATCGCCCTGCAGCACTTCGCCGTACTGGTATTGCGCTGTCTCTTATACACATCTGACGCTGCCGACGA
>ENA-OXET01000872-OXET01000872.1-human-gut-metagenome-genome-assembly--contig:-NODE-872-length-9832-cov-8.033241_pt1 | contig 9832 bp, 7 predicted proteins | sample MGYA00249831_ERZ652256 | MGnify/ENA primary metagenome ERZ652256 (study PRJEB26925, sample SAMN05826983) | human gut metagenome | biome: ENVO:2100002; feature: ENVO:00000062; material: ENVO:00002003... | reverse complement strand
GGCTATTCGTCGGCAGCGTCAGATGTGTATAAGAGACAGCTCCATGATCGTATCTATCGTCAGAGAATCTTTCCAAAGTGTATCAAGACGTGTCCGTTCATCCATGGCAGGAATAATCAGGGAGTCTTCGAAAGCAATCATTTCAGTGGGCTGACTATAATAGAAGTTTTGGTCAGCATCTTGCAATCCGTAGATGCGGTATTCGCCCGGAGCAACACCCCGAATTGTGAAACGTCCACGACTGTCGGTACGCCCTACACGTTCAAAGGGTATCGTAGTAAAGGCCGAATCAGCTAAATTGGAATGCATACCTACCAGCATACCTTTCACCGGTTCCAGATTGGCTGCATTCAGCACGGTACCGGAAACCACCATCGAGTCGATAACGGAACCCGTGGAGAAAGTAAACCCGAAATCGGGCAACGGATTACCTTCATTATTGTCCTGAATAGCATCCGAGAAGTCTATCGAATAAGTCATATCCAGCTTTAGGGTATCCTTTAAGGTGATTACCACCTTCTTCCCATTCGCCTTTACCTCCGGTTGTTGCACCTGGGGGGGAGAAATCACAATCTTCTCCCCGGGTTTCTCAAGCTTGATAAATTCATCAAATTCAATCGTAATTTTCTTCCGGTTATTATTGAGGGCGCCCGGCGCAGGCGTACTACCTACGAAGCGTGGAGGGGTTTCATCAATAGCACCACCTTCCGGACGACCGATGCTGGCGCAGGAATAAAGCACGACACCAACAACGGCAACACCTGCCAGACGATTGAAAAGAGACTTCATATCTAAATATTTATTACGTAATATGCTGCAAAAATAAAGGTTATCCCTTAATAAACAGAATGCTTTACAGTATTTTAATCAAAAAAGAGCAAGAAGACAGTAAAAACAGATAAAACAAAGGAAAGGTTCAATCGGGAGGATGAAAGAGAAGATACTTCAGCAAGGTCCTGCGAAGAAGGGCAACTATTTGTGTGACAATCCACTGGGTGTTCCACAACAATCAGTCGCAATGAAACACGAGTTCAGTCGTAGTGGGAAGTACCTTCAGTCGTAGTGGGAGCTAGCCTCAGTCGTAGTGGGAAATAGCTTCACTCGTAATGGGAATATTATTCCCTTCTGTAATATAGAAACCGGAGAGGTAAAAGCTGATTAGAATGGCATCTTGGAGACTTATATATAAGATATGTATGAAACATAGTTAAAAATAGACGCAAATAGAACTAATCTGTTCAAAAATAGATAATTTTGCAGCCGGAAAACCCGAAGAGTGCTTTAAGTTTTCCCCTTTGTCCTCCGTATTATCCAAACTATGACAAGACAGAAAAAGCCTTTTTTACCAAGATGAAAAAATAAACCAAAAGACAGAGAATAATTACAAGTATGAAGAGTAGATTGATTTTATTGGCATGTTGCCTGTCACTGTTCAGTTGCGGACAAAGTGACAAAACTACGGGTAAAGCGCCCGAATTTGCAGTGATTACAGTAGAAACGACCACTGCCAACTTAACGAACAGCTATCCGGCTACGATCAGAGGTAAACAAGATGTTGAAATCCGCCCCATGGTAAGCGGTTTCATCACCAAACTGCATGTAGACGAAGGTTCAGTAGTACGCAAGGGACAAGTATTGTTCAGCATTGACCCCGTACAGTATCAAGCTGCCGTGAACTCAGCCAAAGCTGCTGTTGAAACAGCTAAAGCTGCCGTGAACACGCAAGAACTTACCGTAAACAACAAGCGTGAGTTGAACAAAAAGAATATCATCAGCAACTATGATTTGCAGATGGCAGAGAATCAACTGGCACAAACAAAAGCACAATTAGCACAAGCTGAAGCACAATTAGTAAACGCCAAGAACAATCTGTCGTATACCAGTGTAACCAGCCCCAGTGATGGTGTAGTAGGTAGCATCCCCTACCGTGTAGGTAGCTTGGTGAGCCCTTCCGTTACCACTCCGCTGACTACCGTTGCCGATATTTCTGAAATGTACGCTTACTTCTCCATGACCGAAAGACAATTACTTTCACAAATACGCGAGGGTGGCAGCACCAAGGAAATCCTGGAGAAGATGCCTGATGTACAGTTGCAACTCATCGATGGAACCATGTATGCCGACAGCGGACGCGTGGAAACGATCAGTGGTGTTATCGAACAGAAGACAGGCTCTGTAACCATGCGTGCCCTCTTCCCCAACCAGCGTAACGTTCTGCGCAGCGGAAGTACCGGTAATGTGGTATTCCCCAACCCGATGACGAATGTTATTATGATACCTCAATCAGCCACTACAGAAATACAGGATAAAAAGTTCGTATTCGTAGTGCAGCCTGACAACACCCTGAAGAATACGGAAATTCAGGTGTTCAAGCTGAACGATGGTAAGTATTACTACGTAACCGAAGGTCTGAAAGCCGGTGATAAAGTAGTAATGGAAGGTGTGCAGAACCTGAGAGACGGAGCATCTATCACTCCTATCACTCCTGCCGAAAAAGAAGCTGAATATCAGAAAGCACTGAAAGACCAGAAAGAGGGTAATATCCAAACTGCGTTCAATTAACGTTTAACGGTTAGTGATCAGTGATAAGCGGCTGCGCTATTATACCGCAGGTACTTATCACTAATCACTAACCCCTAATCACTAAATAACATGAAATTAGATAGATTTATTAATCGTCCGGTACTATCTACGGTAATCTCCGTACTGATAGTGATCCTGGGTCTTATTGGTCTGGCAACCTTGCCTATCACCCAATACCCGGACATTGCACCGCCAACCGTATCGGTGCGCGCCACCTACACGGGTGCCAACGCCCAAACGGTGTTGAACTCCGTTATTGCACCGCTGGAAGACCAGATCAACGGTGTAGAGAACATGATGTACATGACTTCCAATGCCACCAACAGTGGTTCCGCCGATATTTCCGTTTACTTCAAACAGGGAACCAACCCGGATATGGCTGCCGTAAACGTACAGAACCGTGTATCTATGGCACAAGGTCTGCTGCCTGCCGAAGTAACCAAGGTAGGTGTGACGACACAAAAGAGACAAACTTCCATGTTGATGGTATTCTCTATTTATGATGAGACGGACCAATACAACATCGAGTTCCTGGAAAACTATGCCAACATCAACCTTATTCCTGAAGTAAAGCGTGTGGCCGGTGTAGGTGATGCGATGGTGTTGGGTACTGACTACTCCATGCGTATCTGGCTGAAGCCTGACGTGATGGCTCAGTATAAATTGATACCTAATGATGTAGCAGCTGCTTTGGCAGAACAGAATATTGAGGCTGCCCCCGGACAGTTTGGTGAACGTGGTAACCAGACATTCCAATATACAATACGTTACAAAGGACGTCTGCAACAGTCGGAAGAATTTGAGGACATCGTTATCAAAGCAATGGAGAACGGAGAAGTACTCCGTCTGAAGGATATCGCTGATATCGAGCTGGGACGTCTGACCTATAGTTTCAATAACACCGTAAACGGTCATAAGGCCGTCAGCTGTATTGTATTCCAGATGGCCGGAAGTAATGCTACACAAACCATCAGTGACCTGGAGACATTGTTGAATGATTATTCCGATAAACTGCCCGCAGGCTTGCATATCAATATTGCACAGAGTGCCAACGACTTCCTGTTCGCCTCTATTCATGAGGTAATCAAGACATTGATCGAGGCCTTTATCCTGGTGTTCATCGTGGTATATGTCTTCTTGCAGGACTTCCGTTCTACGTTGATTCCCGCCATCGCTATTCCGGTAGCATTGATCGCAACGTTCTTCGTACTGAAACTAATCGGCTTCAGTATCAACTTGCTGACCCTTTCAGCCATGGTGCTCGCCATTGCGATAGTGGTCGACGATGCCATAGTCGTCGTCGAGGGTGTCCATGCGAAGTTAGACCAGGGGTATAAGTCTGCCCGTGCCGCTTCCATCGACGCCATGAGTGAATTGGGTGGTGCCATCGTTTCTATTACGCTGGTCATGATGTCTGTATTTATCCCTGTAAGTTTCATGGGTGGTACGGCAGGTATATTCTACCGACAGTTCGGTCTGACGATGGCTATCGCTATCGGTTTCTCCGCATTGAACGCTTTGACGTTGAGTCCGGCATTGTGTGCCATCTTCCTGAAACCGCATGACGAGCATGGTGAAAAGAAATCGACATTTATCAGTCGTTTCCATACAGGCTTCAATGTAGCTTATGACAAGATGCTGAAGAAATACAAAAATAATGTATTATTCTTCATCCAAAAAAAATGGTTGAGTTTCGGTCTTGTAGTCGGTTCCATCGTATTACTGATTTTCTTCATGAAGATTACTCCGACGGGTATGGTGCCTAACGAAGATACGGGTACCATCATGGGTGTAGTAACTCTGCCTCCGGGTACTTCACAGGAACGCGCACAAGAGGTGCTGAACCGTGTAGATAGCCTTGTGGCCGCCGAACCGGCTGTTGCATCCCGTACAGTGATTTCCGGTTATAGCTTCATCGGTGGACAGGGACCTTCTTACGGTTCTATCATCATCAAGCTGAAAAACTGGGACGAACGTTCCACAATGCAAAATTCAAACATCGTCTACATCACGCTCTTTATGCGTGCACAGAAGATTATCAAGGAAGCGCAGGTACTGTTCTTCGCTCCTCCTATGATTTCGGGTTACTCTGCATCCAGCGACATCGAGTTGAACATGCAGGATAAGACCGGTGGTGACCTGAACCACTTCTTCGATGTAGTGAAATCTTACAATGCCGCATTGGAAGCACGCCCGGAAATCAACTCGGCAAAGACGACCTTCAATCCGAGCTTCCCACAATATATGCTGGACATTGACGCTGCTGCCTGTAAGAAGGCAGGTATCAGTCCGAGCGACATCCTCAGCACTATGCAGGGGTACTTCGGCGGTCTGTATGCTTCTAACTTCAACAGTTTCGGTAAGATGTACCGTGTAATGGTTCAGGCAGAACCGGAAGCAACCAAGAATCTGGAGTCATTGTCCAGCATCAAGGTGCGCAACGGCGATGAAATGGCCCCGATAACTCAGTTCGTTTCCATCAAGAAGGTATACGGACCCGATATTATCAGCCGCTTCAACTTGTATACTTCTATGAAAGTAATGGTTGCCCCAGCTTCCGGATATACTTCCGGTCAGGCACTGGCGGCTATCGCTGAGGTTGCCAAAGAGAACCTACCTGCCGGTTTCGCTTACGAATTGGGAGGTATGGCACGTGAAGAGGCCGAAACCAGTGGTAGCACCACAGGATTGATCTTCGTTCTCTGCTTCGTATTCGTTTACCTGTTGCTGAGTGCACAATATGAAAGTTACATCTTGCCGCTTGCCGTACTGTTGTCTATTCCGTTTGGTCTGTTGGGTAGCTTCCTGTTCGTCAACGGTATGAGCGCCATCGGTAATATCTCCATTCTGAAAATGATAATGGGGTCCATGTCCAACGACATTTATATGCAGATTGCATTGATCATGTTGATGGGTCTGTTGGCGAAGAATGCCATCTTGATTATTGAGTTTGCCCTCGACCGTCGTAAGATGGGTATGAGTATTACGTGGGCAGCCGTACTGGGTGCCGCAGCCCGTCTGCGTCCTATCTTGATGACATCACTGGCCATGATCGTCGGTTTGATTCCGTTGATGATGGCATCCGGTGCAGGTGCCAATGGTAACCGTACATTGGGTACCTCTGCCATCGGTGGTATGTTAATCGGTATGATTCTTCAGATCTTTATCGTACCGGCCCTGTTCGTTGCATTCCAATATCTGCAAGAGAAGATTAAACCGATGGAATGGGCTGATGTGGATAACTCTGATGCAGAACCTGAAATTGAGCAATACACTAAATAAGTATTAGGTATAAATACTTTTATCATTATGAAGAAACAAATTATAACTCTGATGTGCGCAACTGCTCTTTTAAGCAGTTGCCATATCTACAAATCATACGACAGACCCGAAGATATTACGGCTGCCGGACTGTATCGCGACACGACAGCTGTGAACGATACACTGGCAGCGGATACTGCAAACTTCGGTAACCTGCCTTGGAGGGAAGTATTCACCGACCCTCAGTTGCAAGCGCTCATCGAACAAGCACTTGCCAATAATCCAGATTTGCGCAGTGCCGCTCTGAACGTGAAGAAAGCGGAAGCTGCACTGATGTCTGCACGCCTGGCTTATGCTCCCACGCTTGCACTGTCTCCGCAGGGAACTGTAAGCAGTTGGGATAAGGGAAAGGCTACGCAAACTTATTCGCTTCCTGTCACAGCAAGCTGGCAAATAGACCTCTTCGGTCAGATACTGAACCCGAAACGTGGTGCACAAGTGTCTCTGAAACAGACACAGTTCTATGAACAAGCCGTGCAAACTCAGGTAATTGCCAATGTGGCCAATATGTACTACACATTGTTGATGCTCGACCGACAGTTACAGATTACAGAATCCACTGCCGATATTCTTAAAAAGAATGTGGAAACCGTAGAAGCAATGAAGGACGCAGGCATATACAATACGACTTCTGCCGGAGTAGAACAAACCCGTGCCGCCTACGCACAGGTGCTGGCTTCTCTGCCCAGTATGCGTCAAAGTATTCGTGAAACAGAAAATGCTCTTTGCCTGATGTTGAATCAACCGGCACAGGAAATAGAACGTGGTGTACTGGAAGGCCAACAATTACCGACAGAATTCTCTGCCGGTATTCCTTTGCAACTGTTATCTAACCGCCCCGATGTAAAGGCTGCTGAGATGTCTCTTGCTGCAAGTTATTACGATACTAACAGCGCACGTGCAGCTTTCTATCCGCAGATTACATTGAGCGGTTCAGCAGGGTGGACTAACAGTGCAGGTTCCGCAATTGTGAATCCGGGCAAGTTACTGGCTTCCGCTATAGGATCGTTGACACAACCGTTGTTCTATCGCGGTGCTAACATCGCCCGTCTGAAACAGGCCAAAGCACAGGAAGAGCAATCCAAGATCCAGTTCCAAACCACTTTGCTGAAAGCAGGAAATGAAGTGAGCAATGCCTTGTATCAATACCAAATGACCTCCGAAAAAGCCGTTTCTCGCGAGATTCAGGTAAATTCTGCCCGCAAAGCTGCGGAAGATACAAAAGAATTGTTTAACTTAGGCACGTCAACGTATCTGGAAGTTCTGTCTGCTGAGCAATCTTACCTCAGTGCACAAACCTCCGAGGTATCCGACACTTTCGACCGCATGCAAGCTGTTATCAGCCTGTACCAGGCGCTCGGAGGAGGCAGAAAGTAATAACTAAAAACTAATTACTATGATAAGTCCATTAGCATTTGTAGATCCTGCCGCAAAGCTCGGCAAGAATGTAACGGTTCAGCCTTTTGCATATATCGAAGGCGATGTGGAGATTGGAGATGATTGTATTATCATGTCCGGTGCGCGTATTCTCGACGGTACACGCTTGGGGCAAAGGAACAAAGTGCATCATGGCGCCGTACTCGGTACCGTCCCGCAGGATTTTCATTATACGGGCGAGAAGAGTCTGCTGATCATCGGCGACCAGAACGACATTCGCGAAAATGTAGTTGTGAGCCGTGCTACACATGAAGGAGATGCCACACGTATCGGCAACGAGAACTTCCTGATGGATGGTGTACACCTTTGCCATGATGTGCAGATAGGTAACCACTGCGTACTGGGACTTAAGACTATCATAGCCGGTGACTGTCGTATCAGTGACTTTACCATTCTGAGCAGTAACGTCATTTTGCAACAACAATGCCACATCGGAAGTTGGGTATTGATCCAGTCAGGATGCCGCATTGCGAAAGACGTTCCTCCTTATGTTATTATGAATGGTAATCCGGCAAGTTATCATGGCATTAATGCTGTTGTACTGCAACATAAGCATCAGGTAACAGACCGCATTCTGCGTCATATTGTAAATGCTTACCGACTGATTTACCAAGGTAACTTCAGCATACAGGATGCTTTGCAAAAGATTGAGGATCAGGTACCGATGAGTGATGAGATACACAATATCCTTAATTTCGTACGCGAGTCTAAAGGCATTGTAAAATAAAGGAATACTCCTTATTCAGAAGGCGGTCGGGTTTACTCGTCCGCCTTTTTTGTTATCTTTGCACCACCTTACCCATTCAATTATGAGAAAGAAGAAGAAAAAACAAACGAATAGCAAGAAACAACTGACGCTCCTGATTATCCTGATCATATGCGGCATCGTCACCACTTATCAAACTACGAACTCTAAAGAAAAGGCTACTGGTACTGAACAAACAGAGACCATCGTTCAGAATCTTCCCCTGAATTCTGATATATACATCAAGCAAACGACTACCCCCGGTACTCCCGAAATTCTTCTGCAACGTACCGGGTACCTCGTATCCTATAACTCCAACACCCACATAGCCAACTGGGTAGCTTGGAAACTGACTCCCGAACGTTTAAAGGAAAATACCGAGCGAATCAATAATTTCCGTCCTGACCCTGATCTGCCTAAAAGTAAAGCCGTCACCACACAAGACTATAAAGGTAGTGGTTGGGACCGCGGGCATCTTTGTCCGGCAGGTGACAACAAATGGGACCGTGAAGCCATGATAGAAAGTTTTTACATGACCAACATCTGTCCCCAGCATCACAATCTAAACCGGGGCGACTGGAACGAATTGGAACAGAAATGCCGCAAGTGGGTGAAAAAAGACAGTTGTCTTTACATTGTAGCCGGCCCTATCTTCTATGACCGGAAGCCACAGACTATAGGCGAGCATAAAGTAGCCGTACCGGATGCTTTCTTTAAAGTGATACTTTCTCTGCACAAAAGGCCGAAAGCTATCGGCTTTATCTATAAAAACAACGAAGGAAATAATCCACTGGACTCTTATGTAAACACTGTGGATGAAGTGGAGCGGATCACAGGGATAGACTTCTTCCCCGCCCTTCCCGATGATATAGAAAAGGCGGTAGAAGCAAGCTATAATTTGAAAGACTGGAAATAGTTACTCAAAATTCAATGTACCGAAGAATTCGGGACAGTGGAAATTTGGCTTTTCCAGATTAATGGGATTCCATGAGAGGAAATGAGGCGTTTGCAACTTATCTCCGCATTTGTAGAAATTGGCACGAACCGTCTTTCCGTCAAGACTGGTGATTTGATGTTTGAAGAAAGCAGAATAAGGAATGACTAATGCCAATTCCCAGTTGCACGCTCCTACACGTTCCTCAAAAGACTGGCGTCCCAGAGAAGACCAACGCTGCACCTTATCCATTACTTCTTGCGGAGCATGTTCGCGATTGCTACGTCCGCCACCTGCACCGATCAGCAAAGTTCCCACACAGTTACACTCTACATTATAATAAATTCCATCTCCCGCAGGAATAGAAAAGAATTCTACGCAAGCATCTTCCCATACAGCACCGTTATCTCCCGTTGCTACAGCACGCACACTGGCTTCCTTTACTTTATAATGAATTAAAATCGCACCATCTGTATGGGCAATACGGAATTGTACCTCCGGCTGATAAGGGAATGCCTTCCAATTCACCGTATTGATCGACTGAAAAGCCACCTTTTCTTTATCCAACAAAGCAGGAATATTCTCTACTGCTACATTAGCCAGACTTACTTTTTTTACATTCAACTCTTTCATTTCTTTCTTTTGGGGGTTAGTTGCAGACAAGGGATAAAAACAAAGCAGAGATAAAAACAAGACTGCTGATTTCAACACCAAGTATGCAGGGGTTCTTTTGTTCATATTTTGATTGCATTAAAGAATTCATTTCTTTTCGGTTATGAATTAATTCACCACAGATTACACAGATTGACACA
>ENA-OXET01000864-OXET01000864.1-human-gut-metagenome-genome-assembly--contig:-NODE-864-length-9926-cov-4.779252_pt1 | contig 9926 bp, 7 predicted proteins | sample MGYA00249831_ERZ652256 | MGnify/ENA primary metagenome ERZ652256 (study PRJEB26925, sample SAMN05826983) | human gut metagenome | biome: ENVO:2100002; feature: ENVO:00000062; material: ENVO:00002003... | reverse complement strand
CGGCATACGAGATGAGCGCTAGTCTCGTGGGCTCGGAGATGTGTATGAGAGACAGCTCCTGGCGGGAACGGATTTCTTCCCGGTTGAGGCCGTTTGCTTGCGGGAAAGGGCAACGGCGGGGGGGCGGGAAGCCCTGCGGCGGTGGGAAATGACGGATGCCGTATTGGCGTTCTCCATGCGGTCTGGAGCGGAAGCCATGACCAGCAGGGAAGAATCCTGCATTTTTTCCGCCTGGGCCAGGGCTTTCAGGGAGGCGTCAATGGAACAGCGTTCGATTACGACCGGGTCTCCGGTACGGAGCAGGTTGAAGGCCTCATATACGTCATTGCTCTTCATCCGGACGCAGCCGTAGGAGGCGGGGGTGCCGATGGTGCGTTCCTCCGCCGTACCGTGGATATAAATCAGGCGCGAGTGAGCGTTCCGGTTACGGGGTTCCAGACCTTCCAGCCACATGATGCGCGTGACGATGGGGTCCCGCCCCGGAGAATTGGGCGCGACGCATTCCCCGGTGGGCTTGCGGCTTTTAAACACCATGCCCTTGGGCTGTCCGCTGCCGATTTTGGAAGCGATGCGATGGGCGCCCAGAGGAGTGCGGCAGCTTCCCTTTCTGTCTCCCAGGCCGAATTTGGAAGTGCTGACAGGGTAGGTTTTCACCACCCGGCCATTGCGCATGACGGCCATTTTCTGGTCCCTGACGCTGACGACCGCGCCGTCTTTCACGATGGCGGTGGGCTCATAATCCGGACGGGAACAGGATGCCAGGACTCCGAACACAGCGAAAGCTGCGCCGGCGAGTTGAATCAGGCGTGCTGCTTGCGAGAGAGGCGCAGGCATGGGAAAGGCGTCAGTTCTTGGCTTTGGCAGTTTGCTTGGCGGGCAGCAGGTTGGAAATCATGCGGCCCAGGGAACAGAATCCCGTGTAATAGAAACCCAGGAAAGGAATCATCAGGATGGGGGAAAGGTAATGGCCCTGGCGGATCATGATGATGATCAGGTTCAGGAAGAAAGTTCCGCAGGCGATTTCCAGAACAGGAATGACGACGGATTTAATGGCCCGGTACCCGTTGCGTTTGAGCTGGGAGACGTGCCGGCGGTCTTCCTTCCGGTCCACGCCGTATTTGGGCGTGCGGACGAAGGCGGACTGATGGCCGAAGATGGCTTCCAGAACAGCCTTGGCGTTGTTGACCGCCATGCCCACGCTCAGTGTGAGAAGGAGGGGGAGGTACGGCAGTTCCTTCCACCAGGATTTGGGACGCACCACGATTTGGGCGCTCATGTAAAAGATGCAGACGGCCACGCTGGTCATGAAAAACAGGGCCACATTCACAAACCACATGAAGACCGTTTCATTTTCCGGAATGCGCTGCGTGCAGATGGGGTACACCAGGAAGCAGAGCAATGCCAGGAGCAGATAGGAATAATTACAGGTGAGGTGGGTAGTGGCTTCTACCTTGGCTTTAAGGGGGGCATTGGAGCGCCAGATGTCCAGCAGGATTTTCTGGCAGACCTGAATGGAACCCTTGGTCCACCGGTGCTGCTGGGACTTGAACCCGTCCATGTCCACGGGAAGTTCCGCCGGGGTAACGACGTCGTTCAGGTAGATGAAGCGCCAGCCCTTGAGCTGGACACGGTAGGAAAGGTCCATGTCTTCCGTCAGGGTGTCATGGGACCAGCCGCCCGCGTCGCCAATCACGCACTTGCGCCATATGCCGGCAGTGCCGTTGAAAGTGAAGAAGCGGCCGGAACGGTTGCGAGCCGTCTGTTCCATAGCAAAATGGCCGTCCAGGTACATCCCCTGGATGCGGGTGAGGAGATTGTATTCACGGTTGATGTGGCCCCAGCGGGTTTGAACGAGGCCCACGTTTTCATCCGTGAAGAAATGGATGGTTTTTTGCAGGAGATCCGGTTCCGGAACGAAGTCAGCATCCAGAATCAGCAGGAATTCCCCCTTCGCTACTTTGGTAGCCGCTTCCAGCGCGCCTGCCTTGAAGCCGGTGCGGTCCGTGCGGTGGATGCAGACGGCGTCAAAGCCGCGGGACTTTAATTCCTCCACCTTGCGGTAGCATTGTTCCGTGGTGTCGTCTGTAGAATCGTCCAGAATCTGGATTTCCAGCCTGTCCTGCGGATAATCCAGAGCGGCTACGGATTCCAGGAGGCGGTCCACGACGAACTTCTCATTGAACATGGGGAGCTGGACCGTCACGACGGGCAGTTCCTGGAAGCGTGCTTTGGGCTGGGGCTTGTTATTGCGGTTTTTCCAGTACAGGTAAACGATGCTCAGGCGGTGGAAGCCATATCCTGCCAGGCCGACAAGGACCAGAAGATAGCACAAAAGCCAGATAAAATTGTAATTTAAAGACATGCAGGGGTTACAAAGGGGGTTGGTATCTTTTTGCGTCAGGAAAGGGGGATTTCCTTGACGTGACGCCCGTATAGGACACCATAGGGCGAGAGTCAAGACATATTCCGTTTTGCTTAACCTTTTTGAGTGTTGTTATGAAGAGATTGTATCTGCTGGCCGCAGCTGTATCCGTCACGGGGGGAATGGCGTTTTCCGCTCCAAAAGAAGAGGCCCCGGAGAAGGAGGCGGCAGTACTGGATGTGCAAACGCCGCCGTCCGGCAAGCAGGACCAGCCGGCTATTCCGGAACGCCTGCTGGACGACTCCCACATGAATGAGGAGCTGGGCATCAACGAATTTACCGCGCCGTCCATCCGCAAGATTTTTGAAGATTTGGAGGGGCTTCCTGAAATACCGGAAAAGGTGGCCCTGCGCGCACGCCCGGAGCGGCCTCCCATGGACCGCTGTTCCCTGGCTCTCCAGTTGGGCGGCATGATGGCGGACGGCTTCGTAATCGTGCAGTGCGGCAAGATGAACGAGGTGAAACCCATTGCCCTGGATCTTTCCAGCTATGCAAAGGCCATTGGCGCCGGAGAAAGGGTGAACCGCCACGCCGCCAGCCTGCTGAAAAATGCGGAAGACGGGGATTTGAGCAGTTTCAAAAACAACCTGGCCCTTATTCAATCCGATGTGGAACAGGAACTCGCCTCCCTGCGGGATTCCGATATGGCGAACCTGATCGGCCTGGGGGGCTGGATACGCGCCCTGGACGCCGCTACGGCGGCTCTGGATAACAAATTTGCGGAGGACAAGGCGAAAGTCATTTTCCAGCCGGATGTCCCGGAATATTTTCATTATATTCTGGACGGGGTGGAGCCGGAAATGAAGGAACGCCGGGACATTGCCAAAATCATGAACCTTCTGACGGTCTTGCAGGAGCAGATGACGCTGGCTCCGGACGCCAAACCCGCCAAGGCCGGCGTGGAAGCCATCCGCAAAACGACGCTGGAGTTGCTCAAGGCGGCTCTGGCCCCTGTGGAATCATAATTCCTCTCTCCGGCAGGCATACATCTATGGTTCTTCCCCTTTTGACCAGTCTGGAAGTGCGTCTTACTCCCCGCAGCCTGTACTTGCGGAATGAAAAACTGGAGCGGATGGTTCGGGATGATGGCCGCATCCCCGTTCCTTACAACGTAAGCATCCGCAATGCGGGAGACGGCGCCGTGCGCATCATCGGCAAAAAGTGGACCGTCCGTTCCCATGAAGACGGCACGCAGGTGATTGAAGGGGATGAACTGTTCGGTTCACGTCCCCTGTTGTGCCAGGGACAGATTTTTGCGTTCAACGGCCTTCAGATGCTTCGGCTGCCGGCGCGCATCCAGTTGACTCTCCTTGTCCGGGACGAGGCGGGAATCCTTTATCATACGGATCCCGTCAGCCTTAAATGGTGAAATAAAAAGCCCTGCAAATTCTAATATGTCCGAATCTAATTTTAAGAACAGCAGTCAAGAAACTGATTCATTGGGTTACTTTCCCTCTTTGGACGAATACAATCCCGGAATTACTGCGGATATGTGGGCTACAGCCTTAGATGATGATACCGTTACATATCCAGAAAATCTGGATATGTTTCGAAAAATTATGGAATTGGGTGGAGAAAGTACCTGCGCGCATTTAGCCGAAGTATATGGGAAAACTCCTTCATACTATAATGCGTGGGGAACCCAGTTCAGCAGAAGGGTGAAAAAGAAGTACAGCTGTCCCAATTGGATAAATCGAGAAGATGGAACTGAACGATGGAAAAATGAACGATGGAAAAACTGGTGTATTCCTTTTGTTGGTCGCTATGTCGTCGAAAACGGAAAAGAGCGTTTTTCTTGGAGATTGCGAGATGAATTGAAAGAGGCACTTATGAATATGGATATTACAATGGGTTCTTTGAAGGAGAACCCCGTAACCGATGTTGGTTTGAACACCATCTTTTACGGCCCTCCGGGGACAGGAAAAACTTATCACACGGTTATTTACGCCGTTGCAATCATTGAAAATAAGAAATGGATTGAGATAGAGAAGGAAAATTACTCTGATGTATTGGAGCGCTACAATGGATATAAGGCAGAGGGAAGAATTGAATTCACAACTTTTCATCAATCTTATGGATATGAGGAATTTATCGAAGGAATTAAACCTGTCATTACTCCTGAAGATGGTATTGGTGGAGGAATAGGTGACATTCAGTATAGTGTGCAACCTGGTATATTTAAAAGATTCTGCGAGAAAGCGCAACGGTCGAGCACATTAAGAAAGAAAAACTTCAGTTTTAGAGAATACCCGAATATCTGGAAAGTATCTTTATGGGGAACAGGTGATAACCCTGTTCGTTCGGAGTGCTTGAAAAATGGCCACATCCGTATCGGATGGGACGATTATGGTAAGGACATTACAGATGAAACCAATTTTGATGATGGTGGTAGAGTAGTTCTGAATGCTTTTATGAACCGTATGCAGATCGGTGATATTGTGTTTTCGTGTTACAGTTCTACTACGATTGATGCTATTGGCGTTGTCGTAGGTGAATATGAATGGCATGATGAATACGATAACCTGAAACGGTTGCGAAAAGTGAACTGGATTGTGAAAGATATTCAGGAGAATATACTTTCCATTAATGGCGGAACTCCCATGACATTGGCTTCAGTTTATCGTCTGTCAAATGTGACGGTTAATGATGTGTATCAGATTATTGAGAAATATGATTCTACTCCACCTGCTTTTGTAACCGATAGTCATGACAACAATTATGTCTTCATCATTGATGAAATCAACCGTGGCAACATTTCAAAGATTTTTGGAGAACTGATTACTTTGGTTGAACCGACAAAACGCTGGGGAAATCCGGAAGGTATGGAGGCCGTGTTGCCTTATTCTCAAAAGTCTTTTGGTGTACCGAAAAATGTATATATTATAGGTACCATGAATACGGCGGATCGTTCCATTTCCATTATTGATACAGCTTTGCGCCGTCGATTCTTCTTCAAGGAAATGTTGCCGAAGCCGGATGTCTTGGCTGATGTAAGCGTAAAAGATTTGTCTGTCAGTGGTTTGCTTGCCCGTATGAATGAACGGATTGCTGTTCTGTATGACAGGGAACATACGATTGGTCATGCATATTTTATGCCGCTGAAAAAAAATCCGACGATTAAAAAACTGGCTGAGATTTTTACAAATAACATTATTCCTCTCCTGCAAGAATATTTCTATGAGGACTATGAACAAATCCGGCGAATACTTGGCGACAAGTTTGTTATTGAAACTAAGTCGAAAGACTTGTTTAGTCGAGAAGATGTTGTGGATGATAAGTGTAGCTATGATATCAACTATGCTGCATTTGATGATATTGAATCCTATCGTTCCATTTGAAATGTAAAGGGAAACGAAGTTAGAGTGAACTCTTTTTATCAAATCAAAGAATATGATTCGTTTATTTCTGATAAAGAAATTGCTGGATATAAGACTTTGCCTGAGTCTATTTTCCAGCAACTTGAGGATTTTATTCTGACTAATCGCAGCAAGGATACCGATGCACTGGAGTTGATGGGACTTTCTGCAAAAAAGGGCATCGGAAAAGTAATCACGGCAAAAAATTATGTCGGTATCATTACACTGAATGATGGGACAACCATTGAAATCTTGCCCAAAATTTACTCGGCAAGCATGGACGACAATTTTGGTGCCAGAACCAAACGAGTGTTGCTCGATATGCTGAGAACACTACGGAAAATGCCTTTTAAGTCTTTGCAGAATTCTTGTGTGAATATTGAAAAAATGAATATCTTTGAAATATTCATTCGAATGTTCGTGAACGAGGTTTTCTTCATTGTGAAGCGTGGTCTCAAATGCAGTTATGAAGCAATTGCAGAGAACACAACATTTTTTAAGGGAAAGATACTGTTTTCAAAGCAGGTCAAGTTGAACTGTTTTCACAAAGAGCGCAACTATGTTGAATATGACGCATTTACAGCCAACCGTCCGGAAAATAAATTGTTGAAAGCAACATTGATTTATCTCTGCAAAAGGACTACATCTTCAAAAAACAGAAGCGATATAAAAAGTTTGCTGAGTGTATTTTCAAATGTGGAGGCTTCTACTGACTATAAAGGGGATTTTGCTAAGTATATTAGTGATCGAAACATGAAGGATTACAATACCGCATTGATGTGGTGTCGAGTATTCCTGTCGGGCAAGAGTTTTACTTCTTTTGCTGGATCAGAAATAGCGCTTGCACTGCTATTCCCAATGGAAACACTTTTTGAGAATTATGTTGCAGCTGTACTGAGAAAGAAACTTTCTGGAAGTGGCTTTACAGTTTCAGTTCAGGACAAAACCTACCATCTATTCGATGAGCCAGGTAAGAAATTTCTGATGAAACCGGATATTGTGGTTAGACGTAAATCTGACGGAGTTTCTTTTGTGTTGGATACCAAGTGGAAAATTCTTGATGCTGGCAAAGTGAACTACGGTATTACTCAGGCTGATATGTACCAGATGTTTGCCTACCAGAAGAAATATGGGGCGGAACGCGTTATTCTGCTTTATCCTGAAACAGAGAAAATATCTCTGGAGGACAATATCGAATTTAGATCAGATGATGATGTAGTTGTTCGAGTTCAATTCATTGATTTGTTTAACGTAACAAACAGTATTGCAGAGGTTATACAACAATTTGATGTAATAGCAGTTTAATCATTTGGCAACAAAGATGTGTTCTTTTTGCGTTTCTTCGCAGCTATCATTGCGAATCAGCGAACGGATTTATTAATCATTCACCTCGGACGAGTTTGAAAGATGGGTAACATGAAGGGAACGTTATTTAGACGGTCTCTTCTATTTCATTTTAAGAGTACGACAAAGGAATAGAGTAAATTTATCTTTCGATCATTTTGCTCACGATGATCCTGTTGAGAAATGTTTTCCCGGAACCTTGCTATTTCTCTATTTTTACAAAAACGGGCGGTCTTGCCGTTTTCATGCCGAGATATTATAAATACCCCAAAGCGTTGTCATGTTACTAAAACCTTATCTGGACGATGAGGTGTAGACCAACTTTATCGCCGAATGAAACTGTATGTAATGAATCAATCTGAGTTAAATCCATAAAGATGCTTCCGGGCTAACCTTCTTCATCATCCCCGTGGTTGAGGATGAAGTTCAGGTCGTCAATGCCCAGGCTGGAGGTAAACCCTTCGTCACCCAGCACGTTGGCGACGAGCTGGTTTTTCTGATGCTGGAGAATGCGGATTTTTTCTTCCACGGAATCCTTCGTCAGAAGGCGGTAGGCGATCACCTTGTTTTTCTGGCCGATGCGGTGCGTACGGTCGATGGCCTGGCTTTCTACGGCCGGGTTCCACCACGGGTCATACAGAACGACATAGGAGGCGGAAGTAAGGTTGAGGCCGGCACCGCCGGCTTTCAGGGAAAGCAGGAAGACGGAGGGGTCCTTGGTCGTCTGGAATTTTTCAATTTCTCCGCGGCGGTCCTTGGTCTGGCCGGTAAGATAGTTAAGCGGCCTGTTTTCCGCTTCCAGCCTGTTCTTGATGATTTCCAGCATGGAAACGAACTGGGAGAAGACGAGCACTTTGTGCCCTTCTTCCCGGAGCTGGTCCAGCAGGTAGAAGAGGGCTGTCATTTTGGCACTGTCTTCCTTGGCGTATTTGGGATCCACCAGGCCGGGGTGGCAACAGATCTGACGCAGGCGCATCAGGCCCTGCAAAATGGCGAAACTGTTCTTTTTGACGGATTCGTCCGAATCCAGGCCGAGCAGGGCCTGCTGTATGCGGCGGAGTTCCGCCTTGTACAGCTGGCTCTGGATGCCTTCCATTTTGGCGTACACTTCTTCTTCCGTCCTGGGAGGCAGGTCTTTTGCCACCTGGGATTTGGTGCGGCGCAGCAGGAATGGTTTCAGGCGCGCGGCCAGGCGGTTCTGGCTCTGCGGGTCCTTGCGCTTGTCAAAGCGCTTCTTGAAGTAGGAGCGGGAACCGAGGACTCCGGGCATGGAGAAGGCCATGAGGGACCACATGTCCAGCAGGCGGTTTTCAATGGGTGTGCCGGAGAGAACGAGACGGTTGTAGGAAACGATTTCCCGTGCCGCCTTGGCTGCCTTGGAATCCGGGTTTTTGATCTGCTGGCCTTCGTCCAGAATAACCGTAAGCCATTTGATTTGGTTCAGGGTTTCCCCGCAGACGCGGAGCTGGGCGTAGTTGACCACGACCATGTCGTAATTCTTCTTGATGTCTTCCAGATTGGCCTGGTCTTTGCTGCGGATGACGAGGACGCGCACGCCTGGCGCAAATTTTTCCGTTTCTCCCGCCCAGACGTCCAGCACGGATTTGGGGCAAACGATAAGAACCGGAGGGATGACGACTTTTTTCTTGGATTTGTTTTTGCGGGCGAATTCTTCACGCAGCCAGAGGACGTAAGTGATGGACTGGATCGTTTTACCCAGGCCCATGTCATCCGCCAGAATGCCGCCGAACCCGTTCGTGGCAAGGTAAGCCAGGAAATGGAACCCTTCCACCTGATACGGGCGCAGGGTGGCCTGGAGCTGGGAGGGAACATCCGGCTTGACGTCGATCTGGATTTCCGCGGTACGGTCCTTGATACGTTTCCAGGCCTTTGGATCGAACACTTCTGCGGCTTTCGGGTCCGCCAGCTGCATGGCGTGCATGCGGTGGGTTTCTCCGGAAAGATCGAAGGGGTCCAGGCCCAGGCGGGTAACGGCGTCGCGCTGGTCATTGTCCAGTTTAATTTCCAGGCGCATCCATCCTCCGTCGTCCATGCGGACGTAACCGCCTCTGGCGGCGACCAGGGCGCGGATTTGCTCCTTGGAGAGCTGGACGCCTTCCACATCAATGACGATGCGGAGGTCAAACCAGTCGATTTCCTGGTTGACTACTTCAAACCGCACGGCGGCGGCCACCGGATCCGCCAGCAGCGTCTTGAGCTTGTCGTCCATATTGACGGTCAGCTCTTTCGGAAGCTGTTTGGCCCATTCCGCGAATTTTTCGGGGAACTGGCGGGTGACGCGGGCCTTGAACGCGCCCACCTGGGGATCGTAGGAAAAGCCCATTTCTTCCAGCAGGCCGGGAATGGGATAAAGGTGCTCCCGGATGAAGCGCAGCAGAACTTTGTTCTTCATGGGCTCCTGATGGGATACGTCCCAGCCGTCCTTGCCGAGTTTTTCCGTGCGGTAGCCGGAAGCGTCCCTGGCGCTTACTTCGCAGAGCACGTGTTCCGTTTCCGCAGAGGTGAGGCCGCGGACGATTTTCATGTCAAAGGTGCCGCGCAGATCGATGTCCACCACGCGGTCTTCCATGCTGGGGGGCAGGGAAGCGCCTATTTTACGGAGGAATTCCACCCCTTCAAGGCTGTCGATGACCTGTTTGGGAATGGAGTAGCGGGGTTCCACTTCCGTGCTTTCCAGCCAGCGGGGGGGGCCGGGAAAGACGGTTTCGTCAGACTGGTACAGTTCCTGCTGCCCCGGAAGCTGTCTCTTATACACATCTCCGAGCCCACGAGACTAGCGCTCA
>ENA-OXET01000857-OXET01000857.1-human-gut-metagenome-genome-assembly--contig:-NODE-857-length-10023-cov-12.777287_pt1 | contig 10023 bp, 9 predicted proteins | sample MGYA00249831_ERZ652256 | MGnify/ENA primary metagenome ERZ652256 (study PRJEB26925, sample SAMN05826983) | human gut metagenome | biome: ENVO:2100002; feature: ENVO:00000062; material: ENVO:00002003... | reverse complement strand
CGGAGATGTGTATAAGAGACAGGGACGGTATTGCCTATGAAGATTATGAGTACCAGCTACCAAAGAAGAAATTGAACAAAGAAACGCTGATAAAATACTACGACCTTATTCGTCCGACAAGGTGTGTGATTGAGGAAAGCCAGCGGTATTTACGATTGGAGCATGAGGACAAGGAAAGCTATGTATCCTACTTTACCGTCAATGCGATTGTCGGGGAGCTTGATTTTCCGTCGTCTGAAATCTTCTATTTCCAGCAACAGCAATTCACATTCCCCGTTGATACTTCTATGAATGTAGAAATCGTGGAGAACCGAAAAGCATTAACAACCGTCCGCAACAAGAAAAAAGAATTGAAAGACCTTGACAATCACGCCTATCAAGCAGGAAGTGAAACCAGCTCAAATGTGGTGGACGCATTAGACAGCGTGGACGAGCTGGAAACGGATTTAGACCAGAGCAAAGAAAGTATGTATAAGTTAAGCTACGTCATACGGGTGTCTGCACCCGATCTTGACGAGCTGAAACGCCGTTGTGATGAAGTCAAGGACTTTTACGACGACCTCAATGTAAAGCTGGTGCGTCCTGCTGGGGATATGCTGGGGCTTCATTCTGAATTTTTACCTGCCAGCAAGCGATATATCAATGACTACGTGCAGTATGTAAAATCAGATTTCTTGGCAGGTCTTGGTTTTGGTGCGACACAGCAGTTAGGGGAAACTACGGGTATCTATATGGGCTATTCTGTTGATACGGGAAGAAATGTGTACCTGCAACCGTCCCTTGCCAGTCAAGGTGTAAAAGGTACAGTTACCAACGCTTTAGCGTCTGCTTTTGTCGGTTCGCTTGGCGGTGGGAAATCGTTCTGTAACAATCTTCTGGTATATTATGCGGTGCTGTTTGGCGGTCAAGCAGTCATTTTAGACCCCAAAGCCGAGAGAGGCAACTGGAAAGAAACGCTTTCAGAAATCGCCCATGAAATCAATATCGTAAACCTTACCAGCGACAAGGACAATGCAGGACTTCTTGACCCATTTGTGATTATGAAGAATGTAAAAGACGCTGAAAGTCTGGCAATCGACATCTTAACATTCCTTACGGGTATTTCCTCTAGGGATGGCGAAAAATTCCCCGTACTTCGTAAGGCGGTACGCTCCGTTACCCAGAGCGACAGTCGGGGCTTACTCCATGTGATAGACGAGCTTCGCCGTGAAGATACGCCCATATCAAGAAATATTGCAGACCATATCGACAGCTTCACAGACTACGACTTTGCACATCTGCTGTTTTCGGACGGTACGGTGGAAAATGCAATCAGTCTGGATAACCAGCTCAATATCATTCAAGTAGCAGACCTTGTACTGCCAGATAAAGATACCACTTTTGAGGAATACACGACCATTGAATTATTGTCGGTGTCTATGCTGATTGTGATTAGTACCTTTGCCCTTGATTTTATCCATTCGGACAGAAGCATTTTTAAGATTGTCGATTTTGACGAAGCGTGGGCGTTCTTAAATGTGGCACAAGGAGAAACGCTCTCTAACAAGCTGGTTCGTGCTGGACGAGCTATGCAGGCAGGCGTTTATTTTGTTACCCAGTCTGCCTATGACGTGTCAAAGGAAAGTCTGAAAAACAATATCGGTTTGAAGTTTGCATTTCGTTCTACTGACATCAACGAGATAAAGCAGACCTTAGAGTTTTTCGGTATCGACAAGGACGACGAAAACAACCAGAAACGCTTGCGTGATTTGGAGAACGGACAATGCTTATTGCAGGACTTATACGGGCGTGTCGGTGTGGTGCAGATACACCCAGTCTTTGAAGAACTGCTACACGCCTTTGATACCAGACCGCCCGTACAGAGAAATGAGGTGGAGTGATGAAAGAAAGGATAAAAGGTGCGTTCACAAAAAAGAAGATTTTCCACTTTCTCAAAATGGCTCTGTTCGTGGTGGCACTCTCCCTTATCCTGCTTTCACTTCTGGGGACGGTGGCTCATGCGACGGGACTTGTGGACGATACCATAAACGCAGAAAATCTTTACTCAAAATATCCCCTTTCCAACTACCAGCTTGATTTCTATGTGGATAATAGCTGGTCGTGGCTTCCGTGGAACTGGCTGGACGGTATCGGAAAATCGGTGCAGTACGGGCTTTACTGTATCACTAATTTTGTCTGGACGATAAGCCTTTATTTAAGCAATGCAACGGGCTATGTGGTGCAGGAAGCCTATAAACTGGACTTCATCAACGATATGGCAGACAGTATCGGAAAGAGCATACAGACCCTTGCAGGTGTAACACAGAACGGTTTTTCCAGCTCTGGCTTCTATGTTGGTTTCCTGCTTCTCATTATCTTAGTGGTGGGACTTTATGTTGCCTATACGGGACTTATCAAACGGGAAACCAGCAAGGCACTTCACGCCGTTATCAACTTTGTGGTGGTGTTCGTACTGTCCGCTTCGTTTATTGCTTACGCTCCCGATTACATTAAAAAGATAAATGAGTTTTCATCAGACATCAGTACCGCTTCACTTGACTTGGGAACAAAAATCATGCTCCCAAACTCTGACAGCGAGGGCAAGGACAGCGTGGACTTGATACGGGACAGCCTATTTTCTATTCAAGTGGAACAGCCGTGGCTACTTCTGCAATTCGGGAACAGCAACGCAGAAGAAATCGGGACAGACCGTGTAGAAGCTCTTGTATCAGCAAGTCCAGAGGACGAGGACGGAAAGACCAGAGAGGAAGTCGTGAAAACAGAAATCGAGGATAACGACAACAATAATCTGACAATACCGCAGGTCGTGAACCGTTTAGGCATGGTGTTCTTCCTGCTGTTCTTTAACTTGGGGATAACGATATTTGTATTTTTGCTTACGGGCATGATGTTATTTAGCCAGATACTTTTTATTATCTTTGCAATGTTTTTACCTATCAGCTTTTTACTATCCATGATACCCAGCTATGAAAGCATGGCAAAGCAGGCAATCGTAAGGGTATTTAATACCATAATGACACGGGCAGGAATAACGCTCATTGTAACGGTGGCATTTAGCATTTCCAGTATGTTTTATAACATCTCCACAGACTACCCGTTCTTTATGGTGGCGTTCTTGCAGATAGTGTGTTTTGCTGGTATCTATATGAAACTGGGCGACTTAATGAGTATGTTCTCACTTAATGCTGGCGACAGTCAAAGCATGGGACGAAGAATTTTCCGCAGACCGTATCTGTTTATGCGACATAGGGCTAGGCGTATGGAACACCGTATTGCAAGGGCGGTAAGTGCTGGCGGTATTTCGGGCGGTGTAGCTGGTGCGGTGGCTGGAAGTGCCGTTGCTGGCAAGAGAGCCGAAAGAAAAAATACGGCTTCTAAAGAAAATCGGGGCAATACCACTTCCAGCATGGGACAGCGTGCAGGCTCAAAGGTGGGTGCTGTCTTAGATACGAAAAATAAAGTGAAAGACAAGGCAAATGCTGTCAAAGAGAATATCAAGGATATGCCGACACAGACCGCTTATGCGGTGTATTCCGCAAAGGAAAAGGCAAAGTCCAGCGTGTCCGACTTCAAGCGTGGCATGGTGCAGGAACAGCAGTCCAGACAGACGGGACGCTTGGAAAAGCAGGAACAGCATAGACAGAATATCGCTGACAAACGTATGGAGCTTCAAAAGGCACAAGAAGCAAGACAAAGAAAGACGGACGGATCAGCGACAACGGGAGCTACCCGTCCCCATGAGCGACCAGTCACAGCTTCAACCATTCCAAAGCCGAGTGCGGAAAAAATGCAGGAAGTGAAACGTCCTGCCACAGCGACCACTTCAAAAGCAAGTGAACCAGTCAAGACAAATGTTGTGAAAGAGCGTCCGTTATCTTCTGGTGCTTCTGATAAGAAAGCGACCCAGCCTGCACAGCCAGTACATAGGCAGAATGTAGAAAAAGTAGTATCGCAGGAAACACGCCAGAATTACAAAGCAGAGCGTACTACAAAGAAACAGACCTTTGAACAATCAAAGCGTACAACGGAACATACCGAAAAGAACCGTAACCTTGTAACGAAGAAAGGACAGAAGAAAAAATGAAACTGAAACATATCGCTCTTATTGGCAGTCTGTTTCCTATCCTCTTTTCCATAGTCCTTTTCTTTGGTGTCCTCATTAGTGCGGACAGCGACGACGAGAACAGCAACTTTTCTTCTGGCATTACGGGTATGAATTTATCCGCAGAAGTTTTGAAACATCAGCCTATGGTGGAAAAGTACGCCAGAGAAAACGGTATCTCCGAGTATGTCAATGTGCTATTGGCTATCATTCAAGTAGAAAGTGGTGGTACAGCAGAAGATGTTATGCAGAGTTCAGAAAGTCTTGGCTTACCGCCCAATTCTTTAGATACGGAAAGCTCAATCAAGCAGGGGTGTAAATATTTTGCGTCCCTGCTTTCTTCCTGCCAAAATCAAGGTATCGACGATTTGAATGTAGCGATACAGTCTTATAACTATGGCGGTGGCTATGTGGGATATGTGGCAGGAAAAGGAAAAAAACACACTTTTAATCTTGCAGAGAGCTTCGCCCGTGAGAAATCGGGTGGAAAGAAAGTAACCTACACCAACCCGATAGCCGTTGCTAAGAATGGGGGCTGGCGGTATGGCTATGGAAATATGTTCTATGTGGAAGTAGTCAATCAGTATTTAGCAGTTCCGCAGGTATCGGGAGAACTGGCACAAAAGGTAATGAATGAAGCGTTGAAATATCAAGGCTGGAAGTATGTGTATGGTGGCAGTAACCCGAATACTTCCTTTGATTGTTCGGGATTGACGCAATGGTGCTATGGAAAAGCTGGTATCTCCTTACCGAGAACAGCACAAGCACAGTATGACGCAACCCAACATCTGCCACTCTCGCAGGCAAAAGCAGGCGATTTGGTGTTTTTCCATTCCACCTATAACGCTGGTTCGTATGTAACACACGTCGGTATTCTTGTTTCGCCGACACAGATGTACCACGCAGGCGACCCGATAGGATATGCAGACCTAAGTAGTAGTTACTGGCAACAGCACTTAATCGGTGCAGGACGAGTAAAACAATAGAAAGGACTTGAAAATATGTTTAAGAAGAATAAGAAACAGACAGAAACTATCAAAGAACCAAAAGAAAAAAAGGTGCGTACTGTTAAGGTAGGCACACATAAGAAAGCCGTGATTGCGTTGTGGGTGGTACTTATTGCAAGCGTGAGCTTTGGGGTGTATAAGAATTTTACTGCTATCGACCAGCACACGACCCACGAAAAAGAAATCATTGAACTTCGCTTGCAGGACACCAACGGGATAGAAAATTTCGTGAAAAACTTTGCGAAGTCCTATTACACATGGAATAACAGCAAAGAAGCGATTGAAGCAAGGACGCAGGCAATCAACGGTTATCTGACAAAGGAATTGCAAGACTTGAATGTTGATACAATCAGAACGGATATACCGACCAGCTCCACAGTTACAGATGTGATTGTATGGAGTATCGAACAATCGGGAACGGACACTTTTTCTGCTACCTACGAAGTAGATCAGCAGATAAAAGAGGGAGAACAGACAAGCAATGTGAAAGCAACCTATACTGTAAAAGTCCATGTGGACGCTGACGGGGATATGGTAATCGTTCAGAACCCTACCCTTGCACCAGCAATCGAAAAATCAGACTATGAGCCTAAGACACCAGAAGCAGACGCAAGTGTAGACGCTGATACCGTGAATGACGCTACCGCATTTCTGGAAACATTCTTTAAGCTCTACCCGACAGCTACGGAAAAAGAGCTTGCCTATTATGTATCGGGAAATGTGCTTGAACCTATCGGCAGGGACTATCTTTATTCTGAACTGGTAAACCCTATCTTTACAAAGGACGGGGACAATGTGAAAGTCAAGGTAGGCGTGAAATTCCTTGATAATCAGACAAAGGCGACGCAGATATCGCAGTATGAACTTGTGCTACATAAGGATAGTAACTGGAAGATTGTAGGATAAATTATATAGCGTGCATTTCCTAAATGAGATTTGCACGCTTCACTTTCTGTACAAACACCATATAACACTTGACAACAGCGTTACTCTGTTATATACTGTTTATACAGAAAGGAGCTGTGAGATGAAAATTATTATAAACCATTCTTCAATGATACCTATTTACGAGCAAATAGTAGAACAAGTTAAAGCTTTAATTCGGAATGGAAAATTAAAAGAAAATGATAATCTTCCGTCTGTTCGTTCTCTTGCAAAAGAATTAAAAATAAGTGCTCTAACTGTGAAAAAAGCATATGATAGCTTGGAAAACGAGGGGTTTACGGTAACAATTCATGGAAAAGGAACATATGTTACTGCTACAAATACAGAGCTTTTATTAGAGGAACAGAAAAAGGAATTAGAAAGTGATTTAGAACGAGTTATTCAAAAAGGCAGATGTTACGGTATCAGTGATGAAGATATAAAAAAACTATTTGAGTTAATTTTGGAGGGTTAGATATGTTAAAAATTGAGCATTTGAAAAAAAGTTATGAAAACTTTTCGCTTGATTGTTCTCTTGAAGTAAAGAAAGGTCATGTAACTGGTTTGATTGGTCAAAATGGTGCAGGAAAAAGCACAACATTTAAAGCTATTTTAGGGCTAATTTCCTTTGATAGTGGAACTATCAATATTCTTGGAAAGTCATTACAAGATTTTACTGCAAAAGACAAGCAAGATTTGGGAGTAGTTCTTTCGGACTCTGGCTTTAGTGGATATTTAACAATCAATGATATTATTCCTATTATTGATAATTTATATCAAAATTTTGATAAATCATTTTTTATAGAACAAGTTAAAAAGTTTCAGCTTCCACGAAATAAAAGAATAAAAGATTTTTCAACTGGTATGAAAGCGAAAGTAAAAGTCTTAGTTGCTGTTTCACACAATGCAAAGTTGTTAATTCTTGATGAACCAACGGCGGGATTAGATGTAATAGCTAGAGATGAATTGTTAGAAATGCTAAGAGATTTTATAGAAAAAGACGAAGAACGCTCTATTTTAATTAGTTCTCACATTTCCAGTGATTTAGAAACTTTATGTGATGACCTTTATATGATACATCAAGGAAAAGTAATTATGCACGAAGATACTGATGTTTTACTAAGCGATTATGCACTACTTAAAGTTGATGAAGAAGAATATTCCAAATTAGATAGACAATATATTTTACGTACAAAAAAAGAAAGCTATGGATATAGTTGTTTAACTAATCAAAAACAATATTATGCTGAAAATTATCCTCAAATGGCGATTGAAAAAGGAAATATAGACGAAGTAATAACAATGATGATTAGAGGTGTTGAATAATGAAAGGTTTATTGATTAAAGATTTTAAATTGCTGAAAGGACAGAAAAACTTCTTTATGACTATTACTGCTATATCTATAATAATGATAATAGTATCTCCGGGGACTTCGTTTCCGATTGGTTTCTTAGGTTTTGTGGGGGCATTATTCTCATTGAGTTCAATTAGCTATGATGAATTTGATAATGGAAATGCTTTTTTATTTTCTTTACCGATAACACGAAAAGATTATGTACTGGAAAAATATATTTTTGGATTGATTTCAGGAATAATGTTTTTGTTGTTGGGAACTGTTATTAGTTTAGTTGTTATTGGTATTACAAAAACAGGCAGTTTTAATGAAATTTTTTTAACAGCAGGTTCTTTATTTCCTACTATTTTATTGATTTTATCAATCATGCTTCCTTTTATCTTGAAATTTGGTGGAGAAAAAGGAAGAATTGCTATCATAGGTGTAATGGGATTTATATTTGTTATAGGACTGCTTCTTATAAAAACTACTGAATATTTAGGAATAGATTTATATGTCTTAATAAATAAATTACCTAAATTTGAACCACTAGTATATATAATATTATTTTTATTGCTTTCAGTTGTTATTTTAGGTATCTCCTATCTTATTAGCTTAACAATACTAAAGAAAAAAGAGTTTTAGAAAAGAGAGGTGTGCTTATGGACTTGACTATTTTGGTAGTAGGATTGATATTGGGCGTTGGTATTCCTTTAAGAAATAAGGCAATCAAAAAGCGTAGAGAAAATATGAAAGAGAAAGGAAATGAGGAAAAATGAAAAAATATGAATATTTAGAAATTGATTATACTGCGAAAGGTGTTGTGTTCCTTTGCACCGATAAACATAAGGAAGTTATAAATAGCTATGCAGAAAATGGGTATCGCTATGTTGGTTTTATACCTACAGAAATTGACGCAAAAGGTTGTATGCGAAAGATTGATTTAATTTTTGAAAAAGAAGATTAACTCATTTTAGGGAGTTGGTTCGAATGATAGGGTTAAAAAAACGAGATATTAAAAAAGCATTAAAGGCTGGTGCAAAGGCTGGCGGTATGTCATTAGCTGATGTACGGGAAAATATTGAAGCAACGATTGATGAAGCTATGAATAGCACCGACCCAGAGGTGCAGGCAAATTTCAAAAAGTATTTTGGGAATAAACGCCCTACACCAGAAGAATATATTTATATCATTACAAAAAAGACAAAGGTAAAATTATAATAAAAGGGTCGTGGAAATGCTTCACAAAATTGTGATCTGCATTATCACGGCTCTTTTACTCTCTGTTTACTTTCAAAACTGTAAGTGTAATTGAATACTGCCCTTGCTATAATTTAATTGTATTCCAAAACAAATAAATGTGGCAGGAAGAAAGGAGCGATTTTTAATGGAACACATTTTAAATTTAGAGCAAGTAAAAAAATACTACGGGGGTAACTCTGGAAATATCACAAAGGCAGTAGACGGTATTTCTATGTATGTAGATAAGGGCGAATTTGTCGCAATCATGGGAGCTAGTGGTTCTGGAAAGACTACCCTATTAAACTGTATCTCTACGATTGATACTGTAACCAGCGGACACATTACAGTCAATAATCAAGATATTACCAAAATCAAGGATAAAGATTTTGCTGATTTCAGACGTGAAAATTTAGGGTTCATTTTTCAAGATTTCAACCTTTTAGATACTTTAACGATTGGAGAAAACATTTCTTTATCATTGGTTATCAACAAACAGAACCCTACTGATATTGAGAAAAGAGTTCATGCTATCGCCGATAAATTGGGTATTCGTGATATTTTATCGAAATTTCCTTATGAAGTTTCTGGCGGACAAAAACAGCGTTGTGCTTGTGCTAGAGCCTTAATCAATGAACCGAAACTGATTTTAGCTGATGAACCGACGGGAGCTTTGGACTCAAAAGCTTCCAGATTATTACTGGAAACAATGTCTGAAATCAACAAGAAAATGCAGGCTACTATTTTAATGGTAACACATGACCCGTTTAGTGCGTCTTTCTGTGAACGTATTTTGTTCTTGAAAGACGGTAAAATATTCAATGAAATTTTCAGAGGGGAAAAAAGCAGAAAAGATTTCTTCAATGAAATACTGGATATATTAACCTTGCTCGGAGGTGAAGTGGGAAATGTTAGGTAAGTTAGCGTATAGAAATACAAAAAGAAATATTAAAGATTATTTGATTTATCTGATAACCGTTACTGCATCCTTTTCTCTTATATTTGCTTTTAATTTGGTGGCAAATTCTGATGAAATTGTAAAGTTATGTTCCAGTATGGATGCATTTAAGAATTCATTGTTCGCTGTAAATATTCTTATTATTTTTGTGATATGCTTTTTGATCAACTATACAACGAAATTTATGTTTGAAAAAAGAAGTAAAGAATTAGGAACATATATGCTTCTTGGCATTAAGAAAAAAGAAATTGCCCACTTAGTTGTAATTGAAAATATACTGTTGGGAATTTTAGCATTTGTATTAGCTATTCCTATTGGCTTTTTATTCAGCCAGTTTGTGTCGTTAGTAATTGTAAACTTACTGGGTATTCCAAAAACTCTCTTTATTTCTTTGAATTTCGTTTCTATTGGACCTGTCTCTTATACACATCTCCGAGCCCACGAGACTAGCGCTCATCT
>ENA-OXET01000816-OXET01000816.1-human-gut-metagenome-genome-assembly--contig:-NODE-816-length-10504-cov-6.253996_pt1 | contig 10504 bp, 9 predicted proteins | sample MGYA00249831_ERZ652256 | MGnify/ENA primary metagenome ERZ652256 (study PRJEB26925, sample SAMN05826983) | human gut metagenome | biome: ENVO:2100002; feature: ENVO:00000062; material: ENVO:00002003... | reverse complement strand
AGATGAGCGCTAGTCTCGTGGGCTCGGAGATGTGTATAAGAGACAGGTCTGGTAACATCCATAATAGCCCTTACCTTGTCACGGTTATTGTCAAGATCAATAACGACTGCATCAATAAGACCACATACCTGACGGCTCATAAGTCTTTCAGCCTGCTTCTTCCCCCAGAGGACACCACACGGCTTTTCCTGTGCAAGAATAATTCCCAGTGCATCATATTTGCCCTGATGATTAGGATACATTATGTAATTGCTGTCCGTCGGAATATTTTCTCTGCCATACACCCTGGTTCTTGTTCTGGCATGCTTTCTCATGTAATTAATAATCCACTTGGCATACACAAACCGTTCAGTTTCTGAATAACGGTTCTTGTTGGCAATCATTTTATTAGCCTTAGGTACAGCATGAAGCACCATGTGCCAGCTTGATATAACAGTACATTTGAAACGCAGATTAAACATTATAATTCCTCATCTTTCTATATAATACCTGCTGCAGATGCAAAATATTTTTCGAAATCACCACGAATAAGTGCATATCCTGCCTCATTAGGATGCATCCCATCCTTACTATAATATGCCTTCATGTCGCCAAGTGCAAGAAAGCTCTCACGAAGACTTAATATTTCACAGCCGTTTTCTTTAGCTGTGTCTCTCATTATGTCACCGTATCCGGCATATTCATCCTGCATCTGCTGAACTGAGTTCACATATTCTGACATAATATCTTTGTCTACTCCACTTTTAAGCAGATATGACAGATACACTTCAATAGCAATCGGTGGTGCAATTACTGCTGTTACTGCTACTCCCTTTTCCTGTAACAAATGTATCATATTCTCATAATTCTTCTTAAAATCCTGTGGGGCAACTCTGTGCCTATGTTCATAATCACATCTGCCCTCACATATTGACTTCCAGTTATAGTCGCAGTCGTTACCGCCGCATTCAAGAAATGCCACATCAGGTACCGGATGATTTGACATTATCTGTGTAAGCCACATTTTTACTCTCTCTGATGTGAATGTCGGCATCGCAAAATTTAAAAACTTCATATTATATTGTGCCTGCATTGCCTCAAATCCAATTGCATCTGAACTGTGATAATTCCATGCTTCATCCGGCATAACTCCTCGCATAAGTGAGTCACCAAACATGTAGTATGTTTTCATAAGCTGCCTCTTATCTTAAATTAGGAGCCGGAAGAGGATTCTCTGGTGTAACTGCATCCCAGTAATTGTTCATAAGCTTCTCTAATGCTCTCTGTGGAATCATTGGCTGCGAAGCGTAGGCAATCATATCCTGAGGGATATCCTCACCTTTTCCCATAACCTTACCAATTTCTGTATATCTCTTAAGATATTCATTAATCTGGTTTACCATTGGTGGAATTGCAAACATTTCACTCTGTGGACAAAGAAGTGCCTGATATCTGCCCTTGCCATAGATAAAATTAAATTCCTTGATAAGTGCGTCATATATCTCCTGAGTCCTTCCGTATCCACATGATGATATAACATAGAACTTCTTGCCGCTTACATCATAACGGAATTCGTGGAACGCATTATCTCCGATATCTCTTACCTTGCCCTTGTAAGTCTCCATAAGTGGCATGATTCTGTCAACAAATGTTTTCATTGGACCCGGCATGCCAAAGAAATACAATGGGAAGCTGTATATAATAACGTCAGCGTTCATGAACTTGACATGAACATCCTGCATAACGTCATTGATAACACACTGACCTGCTGTCTTTCCCCAACAGCTCATACATCCCATACATGGCTTAATATCCATATCTTTAACTGTAAGAAGCTCAATCTCTGCTTCTGGATTAGTCTCCTTAAGTCCCTTAAGAACTGCATTTGTCATCTGCATAGTATTACTCTTAGGTCCTTTAGGGCTTCCGTTTACTATTAAAACCTTCATTATTAATCCTCCTTGTTTTCCGCAGGAAAATCCGAGTCTCTCTAGCGAGGAGAGGATTTGTCCTCCATAAACTTCTCAAATGCTTTAAACTGTTTTCTCATCGTGTCATATCCATACTGATAACATTGAAGAAGTTTTTCATTATTATTCTCAAAGTGTCTTATCATCTGCTCCTCCGGACGGATAACAAAGACTTTCCCCTCCTCCACAAGCTTTTTCATGAACTTATCCTGCCTGTCATAAGCCTGCCTTCTGTGTGCCATAACCTCACAAAGCTCTGGGTATTTCTTGTAACTCCACTCGATAAGCTTCTTTATCTTAGAATAATCCGTAGGCTTAGAACCCTCTGGCTTGGTAAGTACAACAACAATCTTATCGCACCCTTTCTCAACTGCTCTCTCAACCGGTATTGAATCAATAATGCTTCCATCCAGATAATGATAACCGTCAATTTCAACAGGTTCGCATATAAATGGCACAGAGCAGCTTGCCATCTGACACTTCAGAAATTCATCTTTCGTCTTAAAATTTCCTTTATACTCAGCCTTTCCAGTCTCGCAATTAACAACAACACTCTCACACTCTGTTTTAGATGCGAAAAATGTATCAAAATCATAAGGAATATCTTTAAGCGCATATTCGGCTACCAGCATTTCAAGATTAAGAATCTTCTTATTCTCGAAAAGCTGTCCGACTCCATAATAGCTTTCAGCATTTTCATGGGTAATTATCTTTTTCGTTCTTCCTTCCTGTCTGGAAACATAGTTTACCGCATTACCTGCCCCCGCAGACACACCTATAACATAGTCATAATAAATGTCCTTCTTAAGCATGTAATCAAGAACTCCGGCTGAGAAAATACCTCTCATAGCCCCGCCTTCCAGTACAAGCCCTGTCTTTACTTTGCTCATAAGCGCCTCTTATTTAGCGTTAGCTTCTACATAATCAACAATATCTTTAACAGTTTCAAGCTTGGCATCAGAATTGAATCTGATCTTAAACTCATCCTCAACAGTAATAGCAAGTAACATCATATTAAGAGAATCAACTCCTAAATCTGTTGCAAGAACACTGTCCATTTTAATAGTTGCCGGGTCGCACTGTGGCATAACCCTTCCAAAAATTTCCTTTAATTTCTCAAATACCATGATAAAATCTCCTTTTGATTTATTTTATGAAATCCGGTGGGTGGGGTGTGCAGACGACGGACAGTTCACGGTTTATGGGTTTATGCTCCAAAAACACGCTCCCGCTCGGCTTCGGACGCAGCGGTCACTAAGCTCCTGCTTCGGTGCGAGGACTTCGTCCTCTCACCTCGCATTTGCTAAGTGCCGGCGTCCTCAGACGGTTTTTTCCACACAAACCTATAAACCGTGAACCTACGACTGACACCTTCCCGGATTTTATTAACTAAATGCGGGATCGCCAGCCGGAGGCTGGCTGCCCGTCCGTCTGTCACTACACCTGATTTCTCAATATCTTCATCGCTCCAGATCTCTTAAAATCCTCTGTTCTCACCTTCATCTTAAGCACTCTCTTGAATGAAGGAAGTTCCTTATTAACCTCATTAACAGTTTCCTGCAATCTGTTCTGGATTTCTTCCTCAGATGCACCATCTAATTCAGGCATATATGGAATAATCTCAACACCGATAACAGTGTTTCCATTCATTTCCATCTCCTGTACAAGACAATCCTTTACAAGTGGCTGCTTATAGAATAATTCCTCAATCTCTTCTGGCGATACATTTTCACCATTAGGAAGAATAATAAGGTTCTTGATACGACCTGTTATGTATATCCAGTCATTATCATCAAACTCAACAAGGTCACCTGTCTTAAACCATCCGTCTTCTAATACTTCTGCTGTATGCTCAGGATCCTTGTAATATTCCTTCATTACATTGTCACCCTTAATCCAGAGTTCTCCGTCAACAACCTTAACCTGCTGTTCTGGATAAATATGTCCCATAGACTCAGGCTTCTTATCTGTATCGCAATTGCCTGATGTCAGGTTAGCACACTCTGTAAGTCCATAACCTGCACATAATGTAATTCCTAACTCTCTGCATTCCTCCATCTGTCTTGGAGGAACAGGTGCAGCTCCGCACATGATAAGCTCAAGATCTCCTAAGAATGCTCTTCCCTTAAGCTTGGCAATGTTAAGAATAATCTCAACAAGACCAGGAACAAGTACAAGAGTTGTAGGTCTTACAACAGGAATATCACCAATACCGGCTCTCATATCAGTACATGTGTATGTAAGTGAGCCTGTGTAGAGTTTAGCCATATATCCCATAATTGCCCCAAATATGTGTGAAAGAGGAAGCATAGCTATATATCTCTTATGGAGAATACTTCCTGGACCAAATACTCCGTTAAATGAGCCTCTCATAATAGAACCGTGGCTGTGAACTGCACCCTTAGGTGCTCCTGTAGTTCCACCTGTAAAGAAAATTGCTGCTGTAGTATCCTTTTCAACATCTGCAAATGTGCTTTCAGTCTCACCAATAGAAGTGCTTGACCATGTCTTACAAGGAAGATTAGCTGTAACCTCTGTAAATTCCTTACCAACGAACATACCGGCAAGGTCAAACTTCATGCTGATTCCTGCAAGTGCCTTATCGTTAAGTGCATTAGGAAGCATAATAAGTACATGTCCGGCCGCCGGAATTGCAAGAAAAAGCTCCATTGCATCAAGATCGTTCTTTGCAAGTACAGCTATGTTAGAGCCCTTCTCAAGCCCTAATGAATTAATAAATGTAACTCTCTTTGCAACTCTTGAAACAAGCTCCTCATATGTATATGTAGTAACCTTGTCACTTATGGCTGGATAATCAGAATATTGCTTCTTAATAAATTCAAGAAACTTTGGAATAGTTGGAATATATTCCAGAGTCGTCATTTCATCAGGGTCTACCATGTTATAAAAATAATTATTCATGTTTTGTCTCCTTTTGATTTATTTTATGAAATCCGGTGGGTGGGGTGTGCAGACGACGGACAGTTCACGGTTTATGGGTTTATGCTCCAAAAACACGCTCCCGCTCGGCTTCGGACGCAGCGGTCACTAAGCTCCTGCTTCGGTGCGAGGACTTCGTCCTCGCACCTCGTATTCGCTAAGTGCCGGCGTCCTCAGACGGTTTTTTCCACACAAACCCATAAACCATGAACCTACGACTGACACCTTCCCGAATTTTATTAACTAAATGCGTGGTCGCCAGCCGGAGGCTGGCTGCCCGTTCGTCTGTCATTCACCCCACTACTGCTGCCCGCCTCCGGCATCCAGACCGCACCACAGGGGCTGCGAGCCGGGTGGGAACGAAGGACTGAGGGGGTATGGCGTTCTGAAACCGTTTGAGGACGCCGGCACTTGGCGAATCCGTGTGTAGGGAGGGCGGTGAAAGCTTGCTTTCAACAGCCCGCACTCCCTACACAGATGAGCCTAGTATCGCTGCGTCCGAGACCGAGCGGGAGCGCGTTTCAAAACGCCATACCCCCGCAGTCCGCACGCTTTCCAGCCGGCCGCAGCCCCGTCCGTCCTGTCACTACCTTCCGAGCTGCTCCACAGCCTCCCGGAACCTCGCACACTCACCTGCGAGATACTCCGCATTAAGCCCTTTTCCCTCTTTAGTAAGTTCCATCGGCTCGCCAACATACAGCTTAAGTCTCTTCCCAAACAGCTTATGATATTCTCCGTCATTATATACCGGAACAATTTTTGCACCTGACATAACTGCCAACATTGCAAAGCCCGGCTTGAATTCATCCATACCCCCTGTCTTAGAAGTATGTCCTTCTGGGAAAATTATCATATTATCTCCTGCACGAAGATGCTCCGACGCTCCTCTTATCCATGTAATATCTGTTCCAAAGCGGTCTACAGAAATAAACTTACCACCGCTTGTAAGCCACTTTAGAATCTTCTTATCAGCCCAGTCTTTGGCTATTATAAGGACACTGTTCTTAAACAGCATATAAAACATCTGTCCGTCATTATGTCCCACATGATTGCCAATAAATATGACTCCGCCTTTTTCAATTTCCTCTTTAGCTTTTCTGCTCTGATAACATATCTTAGGTCTGAACATAATATACAGGTAAGCGTATAAAAGACCTCTCCCCATACTGGCTGTTACATTAATAAATGCATTTTTCTTTCTCATTTGATACCTCTTGCTGTCAAATCATTTATCCGCGTATTACTATTTAATCACAAGTTAATACACAAATGTTCCAATATCATACAATATGTTTCCAATCAGCATTGTATGTTTTTTAACAAATATTTTCAAAGGTCAATTAATTTCTTTTTGGCACTTATGTAACATTTTGTCGTATTTTGTTTACTATCATTTGCAAATGTTGTACAATATAGTTAACTGCAAAATACATTTTTTATAGTATTTTCATAACAATTTTATATATATTTTATAATCTGATTAATAGGAGTTTATTATGGCAAAATCTGAAGAAATCAGTTTTACTTCTGCACATGAAATTAAAGCTGACCGCAGAATTCTAAAAACTAAAAAAGCGATTTACGAAGCACTTGTTGAGCTTATGCAGAAGAAAAAGCTAAATTCAATAACAGTTACTGAGCTTGCTGCACAGGCTGACATTAACAGAAAAACATTTTACACATATTATTCAACTGTCAATGATGTTCTTGATGAAGGGATTAATGAACTTATAACATCTCTTAAAGATCTTTTGTGTGCTATGTCTGAGGATTATAATATGTTCTCACCTCAGACTTTATTTGCATTTCTTAATACAATTATGTCTGATGCAGATATTGCAAGAGACCTTTTTGCTTCGGACAACGGAAGCCTGCTTTTTAACAGGCTCCAGAAAGCATTGCAGGAAACTCTTCTCAAAGAGCTGGTAAGCAGGGATATTAAGATGAATGTTCCTTCTGAACAATATCCTCTGATTTCTAGCTTTGTCGCTGGCGGAATGGTTTCCGCGTATTATGAATGGATAACCGATCCTGACGGTATTACTCTTGATGAAATGGCACGCACACTTACAACGCTTATTATTTCTGGCGTTCACGCATTTGCATAAGGAGAGCTTATGACTTTTAATGACAAATTTAAGTTTCTGATGGATATAACAAACACTAATAACACAACTCTGGCTGGTGCTGTTGGCATCGATAATTCTGCTGTAAGCCTGTATCGCAGTGGTAAGAGAAAATGTCCTCGTAATAAAGAAATTTTAAGACGAATGTCGGACTATTTTGCCTCTTCAATTAAACTCAGCTATCAAAGAAAGGCTTTGGCTCTTGCATCTGATTATAGCAGATTCAATCATTCCAGACCTTTGCCTGAATATTCAGACATGCTTTACCAGTGGCTGGCGGATGAGCTTCCTCAGACCAATACACTGGTTGACGGCATTCTTAATGAAAATATCTCTTCATCAGGCACTAATAATATTATGGGAATAAAATCCATTGACGTAATTCCCAATGCCACCAGTATTCTTTATAAGTCCGAAGGAAAAAAACAGGCTGTTATCAGTTTTATCAACCATCTTCTTACCCTTGAAGACCATGGTACAGTATATGTATGGATTGATGATGATGTTTACAGTATATTTGATAATAAGGAAATTCTTAATTCTATACAGGAGCTTCTGCTCAGATTGATAGATTATGGATATACTATATGCCAGATTTCCCCTTCTCCTGTCAATACCACCCAGTTTTTTGAAGAGTTTTTCTACTGGGTTCCGGCATATATTACCGGACGGGTGAAATCTTACTACTATCCTCGCATGCGTGATAATCTGTTTTCAAAAATAAGCATAATTTATCCTCCGCATGTTGCAGTTTACTCTGACTGTCTTTCAACGGTAAGTGATAATTCATTTACTGTTATGACAACCGAACCTGCAGTTGTTTCTATTAAAGAGAACGAATTCAAAACATTTTTATCCTACTGCAGGCCAACCATGAATATATATGAATCAGCAGAGGAGGTTTCTGAGTGTTTCCATCGTATCTTAAACACCCATGTAAACCATATCCAGAAGGGATTGAGTCTTCCTCCAGCAGCCATGCCGGAAGAACTGATAACAGAGTTTCTTAATAATAATCCTGACAGCCTTGGCGTAAATCTGCGTACCTCTTACCAGTTATCCACTGTATTTGATGATTTACGCAATGTTGATATATGTCCACTGGCAACTGCTGAAGAAGTTATAGCTGGCCATGTTCCGGTTATTTTCCCTGTTGTAAGACAACAGACAGCTGTATATTACACGCCCCGTTCTTATGCAAAGCATCTGCAGAATATTATAAGAATTATGGATACACATCCTGACTATTTCTTTGTTCCGATACAATACGATCCAGATGATAACGTATGTATAATTGTTAATGAAGGATCTGAGGCAATGCTTATCCGTACAGCCCTGCCAAGCATGGTTTTTGATTTCAATCACCCACAGATTGTACAGAACTTTCAGGAATATCTTTACAAGATTGCCAACGAAATTGGTTATTCGGATATCAATCGTAAGAAAATCCGGGCACAACTCAAAGAATTAATAAATGTACTAGAAAAAGCATAAAAAAATACCGGTTAAGTTCTTAATATATACAAACTTAACCGGTAATTTTTATTCTGATTACATCTTAAAATACTTCATATCTTCATTAAGCTGGTCTGATACTTCCTTAACCTTAGCTGCTGTTTCTGCAAGAATATTAATAGTTGCATTAAGCTCCTGCATAGAAGATGTTGTCTGCTGTGTTGAAGCAGCATTCTCTTCTGATATAGCAGAAAGATTAGATATTACATCAACAACGGTAACTCTTGAACTGTCGCATACTTGTGCATTTCCCTTGATAACATCTGTTCCATGCTTTGAAACATTAATGCCATTACCAACTTCCTTAAATCTTTCCTTAGTTGCTGCAAGCTTTTCATACTGCTCTCTTACAAGAACTTCTGTACTTCTCATAACCTCAAGTGTTTCTTTCGAATCATTCTGGAGATCTGTAATAATCTCCTGAATCTTACTTGCTGTGCTGTCAGATTGTGATGAAAGCTTCTGAATCTCTGATGCAACAACTGCAAATCCTTTTCCTGCTTCTCCTGCTCTTGCAGATTCAATAGAAGCATTCAGTGATAACAGGCTTGTCTGGCTTGCAATATCTGCAATAAGTGAAGCAGCATTGCCAATCTTATCTACCGATTCATTAGTTGTCTCTATCTGTTTTGCAATTCTTGCAACTGCATCAGTAGTTCTCTGGACTGCATCACTTAATTCAATCATTGTATCCTGTGAAGCACTTTCGGCTTCTTCCATGTTCTTAGATGTCTTTGTAAGGTCAGCAATATTATTAACTATCTGAGTAATCTGTTCACCCATTGTCATAATTTCATTAGTTGCTGTCTCAATATCTTCTGCCTGTGATACTGCACCCTTAGATATCTCTTCTACTGCTGTACTGATTTCTCCTGCAGCAACACTTGACTGTGAAGCCATAGAGTCAATTGAATTACCTGACTCACCAAGATCTGTTGCAGACTTCGCAAGACTTCCAACAATTTCTCTTAACTTAATTATAAGAGTTTCAAGGGCTCTGCCCATGTCTCCGATTTCATCCTGTCTCTTAAGTACAGTCTTATCAACCTCTACTGTAAGATCTCCTCCGGCAACTTTCGTTACAGATACACTTGCTCTCTTAATCGACTTTGAAATACTCTGTGCTATAAATGTTGCCACAATTCCTACTAATATAAGTACTACTGCAGAAACTATAAGCATTGTTCCAACCTTCTGCATTATATAGTTTGTAATATCTGATGTAGGCTGTCCTGCAAATACACATCCTACAACCTGGTTATTATCCTTTAGTGGCACATATACTGCACAGTATCTCTTTCCATCTACCTTATAATTAGTATCTCTATATGTCTTTCCCGTCTTAACTACATCCCACACTTCACTTGATATATCTGTTCCCGTTAATCTTGCTCCCTTATTATCAGTAAGCGTTGTAAGAACTCTCTTGGTTCCATATGTAAGTGTAACCTGGACATCATTCTTGGAGTTCTTGACATATATATCAAGTGCAGCCGGTTTAATAGTCAATTCTTCGCCACCCTTGAATAATCTACCGTTCTTATATTCATAGTTGCCTTTAATATCCTCATAAGAACTCTGTACTGCCCCACTTAACAGTTCTAGTCCATCCATGGCCTCTTCTTCCAGTCCTGACTTAAGACTGAATACTGTAGTTGTAATAAGCCCCAGTACCATAACAATTACCGGTACAATAGCAAGCATAAACAGTCTGAATGTAATACCCGCTCTTCTCTTCTTTCTATCAGCGGCAACCTGTCTGGCTTTCTTCTTAACCTCAGCATCAAGCTCTTTCTTCTTTGCCCTGATCTCTTTTACCTTCTTCCTATTCTCAGCCTTAATCTCTTCAACTTTTTCAGTTCTTTCGGCCTTAGTATGCATTATCCCCATTATAAGACCTCCCTTTCCTCTTATTAAATTATTCACCAGAACATTTTCTTGTTCATATTGTTCTTTAAATTATACCTGTCTCTT
>ENA-OXET01000811-OXET01000811.1-human-gut-metagenome-genome-assembly--contig:-NODE-811-length-10557-cov-4.370406_pt1 | contig 10557 bp, 5 predicted proteins | sample MGYA00249831_ERZ652256 | MGnify/ENA primary metagenome ERZ652256 (study PRJEB26925, sample SAMN05826983) | human gut metagenome | biome: ENVO:2100002; feature: ENVO:00000062; material: ENVO:00002003... | reverse complement strand
AGTCTCGTGGGCTCGGAGATGTGTATAAGAGACAGTTCCGAGGCAAAGAATTTATAATCTGTTTATGTATAAAACGGAGGATTTCAAATGGATAAAAAAATAATCGCAGTTATCTGCGCTTCCTTAATCGTAATATCGGTAGCTTTTGCCTCATGCGGAAAAAAGAAGCCGACTATAAACGCCAAGGACGCCACATATGAGGTTGTTACCGACGAAGAGGGCAACACTGTTCTCAATGAGAACGGCGAGATTGAAATATATGTCACCGACGAGGACGGCAAAAAGGTCACGGATGAAAACGGCGAAATTAAAACGGGCGCCGTTCCGTTCCCCAATCAGATAACCGACGGCGTATTTCACGAGACAAAGTATTTTAAAATGGTTTATCCCAACGGCTGGACCGTGGGCAATTCAGGTATAGCCACCTCAAAGAAATACAAGGGGCTCGACGCGCAGGTTATGTATTCCGGCGCGGCGACTGATGACAGCGCAGCGGAAAATGAGGCAAATAACACCGTTTCGCAGTGGAATCAGATTTTGTCGCAGGCAGGCGACGCGGTAACGGGCGTAACCGTTGAGCAGCGTACCGTAACTCTCGAAAAATGCGGAGCCACCGCATATGTAGTCGAGATCAAAAAGGCGGACGACAAAAACCCGAAAACATATTCCGCATATCAGCTCACTATGGATTTTGTCTGCAACGGCGGGCTTTACCACGTGCAGTGCTTTACCGAGGACGGCAACACCTTTGACGGCAGCCTTGATTTGGCGGCCATGTACGGCGCAAATCTCACAATTAAATAAGAGTTCTAATAAAGAACATTGCATTTGCAAAGCGGTTCACGGGGTATTTGCCTCGGGAGCCGCTTTTTGCCTCCCTTGTAAAGGGAGGTGGGTTGCCGCAGGGAAGCCGGAGGGATTTCATAGGGTTATATGGAATTTAAATAGAATGAGCTTCGCTGTTTAATCCCTCAGTCATCTTCGATGACAGCTCCCTTTACAAGGGAGCCTAATTTAATCCCTCAGTCTACTCACTTCGTTCGTAGCCAGCTCCTGACGGGAGAGAGTCCCCTTTGTCACACTACGTGACATTTCCCCACACCGTGGGGAATCACCCTTTTCAAGGGAGCCTTTTTTGTCGCTCCGCGACATTTCCCCACACCGTGGGGAATCACCCTATTTGAGGGAGCCTAAAAGCCCTCTGTTTTTACCCGAAAATACCGTAAAAATGTTCAAAACCGTGTTCAATACTTGTCAAAAAGTTCAAAACTCGAAAACGTTAACAATTTGTTCATAATTTTACAACAACATTGCCAATTTTGTTTGCCACTTTTGCCCAAAAATAACAATTCTATTTGTTCAATACAGAAAATCATCAAATTTGTGTGAACAATTTATTGACTTTTTTCGTTTAAAATTCTATACTTTAACTAACCATAGGAATGGTGTAATAGGGCGAAGTGCCCCCTTTTTTGAGGGAGCGCTGCCGCACGGCTGATTTACCGTGCAGTTTCCATCCCGTTTTGATACACATCCTACGGTAATATGCTCGGGTGTGTATCATCAGTTTTCCACCGATTCATTTTTACGGAAGTGGAAACGGTGGAAACCGACCGAGTTAACGTGCCGAAATCGGTTTGCTTTCTTGTAAATCAAAGAGCGGTCAGAAGTACAGCGGATTTTGTGCGAGGAATTGTTGCGGGGAGTGCCGCCCGCAGAAAAAATCAGGTACGCATACATGGTTTTAATGTAAATCTTTTTAGGAGGAAAAAACACGTATGAAAAAATCTACCAAATTGTTAAGTGTCATCTTGGCAGTTGTCATGATTTTCTCAACTATGTCCGTAATGGCGTTTGCCGCAAAGACGAAGTATCAGACCTCTGATAACCTTACCGCTCTTGACGCATACAGCCCGGACGGCGCGGTAACAAGACTCTCTACCGAAGAGAGAATGTCAGTCGTATTTGACTTTCTCGATGTTACCCTTGCCGCCGCGAACATAAACATGGGCGATGTTATTAACACTGCAGGTTTGCGCCTTGTTATCGACCTTCGCTCGGTTAATGCTCTTTGCGGAACCATCGACAGCGCACAGGCTCTTCTTAACAACGGACTTGTTAAGCTTGTCAAAGGCTTGCTCGGCATAGTTAAAGACGCTAACCTTAAAAACTGGAAGTCGGGCATGACAAGAGAAAAGAACGCTCAGCTTGACATAGTCAACGGCATTGCAACTCTTCTTAACGACAACGCAGGTCTCGTTAAAAAGGTTATCAACGACGGCAAACTCGACGTCGGCATTATCGGCAACTTTGTTGATATCTCCGGCGTTAATAAGTACCTCTCGGATCTTCCGGGTATGTTAAAAGGCCTCGTTTATCCGATGTTCGCAAGAGTTGACGATGACATGACGCTCATCAACACTTATTCAACAACAACCGCAAATCCCGACACTCTTGTCAAGAAGGTCCTCATCAACGCTATGTCTAAGCCGCAGAGCTATACTTCTTATAAAGAAGACGCTTCCGGCAACTGCATAAGCAATCACATTGCTCTTCCGACAAGCGATAAAGCAGGTCTTCGCGATTATTATGTTAAGGATTCAGACTCTAAGGGTGCTTACATCGAGGTATTTGAATATGATACCGACAAGAAGATGTATGTAGCTCAGGAAGAGAAGTATTATAAGACTGAAGAAACCGATATGGAAGGCAAAGGCACAGGCGTTTATGTTTACGCTAACGCTGCCGGCGAAAACGTAAAATATTACGTTAAGGACAGCTACTTCCTTCCCTCACTTGCCACAAGCGGTAAGGTTTCCGAAATCTTCAATCTTGACAGCAATACTTTTGTTTCGGCTCTCTATCAGATAGCTCCCTATGTATTTAAGGATCTTGCTCCCGTTGTTCTCAACGGCTCGGTTAAGATGCTTCTTGCACAGTGGTTCGGCGCTGAAAAGACCGAGCTCTTCGGCGGCAAGGCTTCAGAGGCCACCGCTGTTCTCGCTAAGCTTCCGTCAGATGTAAAGGCATTCTATTCTAAGGCTGCCGGCACATACAACTGGGAGTGGTCGGACTTCACAATAGGCTCCGACGGCAACGGCTATTATCGCCTTGTCAGCAAAGACGGTCTCACAGAGACCTGGCTCAAGTTTGATATGTCCACCGCTAATTCGTTCGCTAAGCTCATTAACTGGAACTACACCATCTCCGGTGATTTCGTTGACGAGTTTATGCCCACAGCTGCAAACAACGGCTCCGTTACTGCTTCGGCAGCGGGTTATACCACCGTTCTTGCGGCACTCAACGATTTTGTCGGCAAGGCAATCGACACAATGCTTTCGGATACTGCAAAGGCTGCAATCAATTGGACAAAGGGCGATAATACAAAGCTCATTCCCAATCTTCGCAAGGCTCTTCAGTATGTAGCAGCTTATAACCCCGAGTATCTCTTCGGTACCGGCTATGAGACTGTTTATGCAGGCTACTATGACACAGTTGTAGATAAGTCCGCTTCCAATCAGGATGTTGTTACCGCTCTCGGCGCAATCGGCGTTAAGGCTCTTATGCCTCAGATAATTCTCCCGTCGGCTGCCGAGCTCAAGGGACAGAACGTAACCGCTCTTCTCGCTTGCGTAATTCGTGAGCTTGCAACTCAGTTCGTTCCGACTTACAACTATGACGCACTTATTTATGCCGATTACAACTCGAAGACCCTCGTAAAGGGTAAGGACAGCGGCTATTGGCTCGATGTTATCTTTACCATGGGCACCGACATCGGTATGAAGTATCTCTCCAAGCTTGCCGACCTCGGCTCCGATAAGGCTGGCGGCTACCAATTTGAAGCCTCCAAGACTTATAAGCTTGCGGACTTCGAAAAGAACACACGCGCTTGGGAAAAGACCATTGACTGGATAATCGACTGGGCTCTCACCTCTGACAACGAGTGGTGCTGGAAGTTCCAGAAGCTCATCAACACCGGCGACCTTGACCTCGACCTTGCTACCGCACAGGATCCGTGGGTTAAGCTCGACAAGATTATCCGCGACGTTCTTCCTGTTGAGAAGATAATCAACGAAACCGCTACTGACGGTAAGACCTTCCTTGAGACTGTTCTCAGAGAAGACATTATCGACAGCCTTCTCAACCTTGACGTAAGCAAGCTCCTCGGTACAAACAGCGTTACGGGCATATTCAATATTCCTGCTAACAGCACTCTCAGAACCGAGGCTCTGTATCCCGCAGTATTCAGAATCGTAAGAGAACTCCTTAACAAGGTTCTCGGTAAGGTATGCGGCAACACCGCTCTTATCGCCGATTCTTACAATTCACTTGACGCTATTCTTCAGAAGGGCGCTATTGCAGACCTCGCAGAGAAATTGATTGTAGGTATTGCCTATGCCGTTAAAACAGGCGGTCTTCTTGACGTAGCTCTTCCGTTCGTAAACTTCTTCCTCGGCTGGACTACTAACGCTCAGTCCTATGCTGAGCCTAAGCTTACAATAGATAAGGGTACACTTAACTATGTACAGCTTACAAACGGCCAGATGAATACTACTCTTAAGGTAACAAACGCATCTGCAGGTATGCTCTTAAAGCACGGCGATACATATGATCATCCTTATATGCTCACTCTTAAGTCTGTTACCGTTAACGGCACCGAAATGCTCACCGCCGCCGACAAGAAACCACTTTCACCGTATGAGAGCAAAGATGTTACTCTTAACGCGGCAGTTCACACAGACAGCCTTGTAAAGGTAACCGCTGTTTACAGCTTCACCTTCAAGGACGGTACTGCTTACGACGGCGACATTACTTCCACTACCTTTGAGTATGCAACCAACGATACAGCCGATACCGTCGGCTCCGCTTGGGATTCTGGTGAGAAGAAAGCTACATACTTAGCTGTTGATTACGTTAAAATGAAAGGCGCAACCACCACCGACTGCCTCGTAACAAATCCGTCGGCTCTTGCTTCTGCTATTTCAAACATTGCCGTAACTTGGACCAATACAAGAGATACTGATTGCAAGTTCACCAAGGGTTCTATTTCCGGCTTTGACGCAAATTACTTTGAGTCCTCGGGTCAGGCCGAGGCGCTTGTAAATAAGACCTTCCTTAAGTATGTGAAGGATGATGATAGTTATACCGGTAACATTGTTACCGTTAACCCGCTCAGACTTAAATCTGATGTTGACGCAGCGACGGTTCCCTCGGGTGCCACATACGATCTCGGTAATCAAGCTGTAACTGTATCCGGTTCGCATAGGAACAGAACCAGAACACTTGATATGTCTGCTCCTCTCGGCACACTCTACTATTACAACGGCACCAATGTTAAGAATGCCGTTGACAGCGAGTTCAAGGCTAACCGCGATTCTTCTAAGTATCCGGCAGAGGCTTGGAAAACTTACTGGACAGCTCTTACCGCTGCTGCTAAGCTCGCTTACGGCCCGTTCAAGAAGGCTAACATCGGCAATTACAGTGACGACAATCTCACTGCAGCCGTAACCGCTCTTGAAACCGCCGCTAAGGCTCTTGATACAGCAAGCACAACACCTGCAAGCGGTTCAGCAACCGTTACACCGGCTCCCATTGAGGATGCTCTTAAGGCTGCCGGCGACATCAACTATCAGAACTTCGACCTCTATGCTTATTGGGCTTACGAAAAGGCAATGAAAGCCGGCAACGCTATCATTGACGCTTACAAGGGCCCCGTAGCTCCCGAAAAGTACATTGACGGCAGCTCACTTTCAGAGGCTGAAATTACTGCTATTGCCAACAAGGCAAACGCTACATATAAGAGTGCTATCGTAGCTTCCATGAAGGCTCCTTCAACCGAAGCTCAGAACGCTTATATGGATGCCGTAAAGGCTTACAAGGCTCCCAGTTATTCAGAGCTTGAAGTCCTTAACAGCGCTAAGAACATTGCTTGGTATGCAAGCTTCCTGAAGAGCGCTGCGGTTAAAACCGAAAAGCAGTTCCTTGCTAAAGAAATTGCTGCGGCTAAGGCTCAGGGCTACAAAGAGGCTGATTACACAGCAGGCTCTTATGCAAGATACACCAAGGCTCTTGCAGCTGCCGAGGCATTAAATGCCAACGCAAAGGCTCTTCAGTCCGAGGTATTCGATGCTAAGTATGAGCTTGAAATCGCTCAGCGCGCTCTTATGCCGAAATCGGCTTCTGCTCTCGAGGCAGGTGCTTACACCGAGCTTGAGGCAGTTATAGCTCAGGCTAAGTCAATATTCACTGAAAACAGTGCATATACATTTGACGCTTCTAAGGCTGACGGCCTCACAGAGACCGAAGCTTATGCTAAGCTCGTTTCCGTACTCGGCTATGAGTACACCGATGAGAAGGGCAACACAGCAAACCTTTACAGCGGCTCCGCTGAAAACTATGCTGCAAATGACCGCTTCTATTCAAACGTTGTAGCAGCTCAGATTGACGCTGTTATCACAAACCTCAAGAATGCTATGGCTCCGTTCGTATGCAAGTACGTAGCAGTTCCCACCACGGCGGGTTCAAATGAGGGCGTTTCCGTAACAGAGAACGCTTCTCTCATCACCGGAATAACACCCGGCTCGCTTGCTACTGCCGACGACGTACTCGCAAGAGTAACGGCTAAGGATTCTTCGGCCACAACTCTTAATGTTGCCGCTAACGCTGCTGGCCTTTATGGTACAGGCGCTACCGCAACACTCAGCCTTAAGTCGAGCGGTGCTCCGGTTGCTATCTACACAGTCGTTATCTACGGCGATGTAAACGGCGACGGTGTTGTTGACGGATTCGATGCTTCCTCCATGGACCTCGCAATCAACAACAAAGCTGCTCTCACAGGCGCTTATAAGACTGCAGGCGGCCTTGCTACCGGTAAGGTTGACCTCGCTAACTACGGCCTTGTAGTTGACGCTGCTTACGGCGGAACTGCAATCGCTCAGAAGTAATTTCCTTTAATTACTTAAGTAAAACCCGGTGGGGGAGTTATCTCCCCCACAAGGGCGTATGTAATGGGATATTCTTAAAAAGATTAGAGCATATACTTTAAAAGTGCGGCGGAATAGTTTTGTGAAAAAACGGTACAAAGCTTGTAAGCCCGCGAGGAAATAACTTTATTTGTGATAGCGTAAGGGATATTTTCTTTCGGTGTGCCATTTTTATTCACAAATTATTGACATTGTGCTCTCAAAAGTGTATATTTAATATTGATTAAGAATAGAAGGAGGCAAAAAATGACCAAGGCAAAAAAGGCTATTAGCCTTATTGTATCTGTAGTTATGCTCCTTGGCGTGCTTGCAGTCGGCGTTTTCGCAAATGATAATACCGGTGTCGCAGAAAACGGCACTATCGCTTTATCGTTTGACAAGGCGTCATATAGCGCAGGCGATACAGTCAGGGTTACCGTAAAATTAACCACAGATTATTATGCTGCAACGGTTTCTGTTCCTGTTCAGTATGACAGCAGTGCTGTTAAGTTTGTAAGCGGCACAACCGCTTCAACGCTGTTCGGTGCAGGCGATGCAACAAAGACGGTCGTAAATGATGCTGCTGCGGGCGGCAAGACTTATGTCTATGTCGGCGTATTACCGCAGGCTGCCGGCGGAGCTGTTGCTCAGAAGGCAAACGGCGTCGTACTTTCGACCCTCACCTTTACCGCTTCTAAGGCCATTTCCGATACTGCGGCCGCTTTCGGTGTGCTTAACGATCAGAAATCAATGACCAATCTCGGCGGTAAACTCTATGTAGGTTCCTACAAGACCTCTGATGTAACCTCAACGGTTTATACCACAGGTCAGAAACTTACTTTCCCGGTAATGAAGGCTGCTGCTGCAGCTGATCCGGAACTTCAGCTCTCTGAAACAGGAAAAGCTAACGGTGTTATAATCGACAGAGTTTCAACTTGCACCGATGGCAACGGTTTCGTTTACGGTGTCGCAACCGATAACGGTGATTCCATTGCTGACGCTTTGCAGACCCCCGCCGGTTCAATTCAGGTAACTGAAAACGACCAGGGGCAGATGAGCACAGGCGCAAAAATCGAGCTTCTTAACGATAGCGGTGACGTTGTTGAGACATACTATTTCGTATTCTTCGGCGATGTTAACGGCGACGGCTTGATTGACCTTTCTGACTCAGGTGCAATTGAGGCTTCAGATGCATTTATCGAGGAAATAGAACCCGGTACGGCAACTTATATGGCTGCTGATGTGGAGGTTGATGGAATGGTAGACCTTTCTGATGCAGGTAAAATTGAAGCACAGGACTCATTTATTGAGGATCTTCCTACACAGCGTGAACTTGCTGCATTACATGCAGAGCTGCTTTAAATTTCAACAAATATTATTAGGAGGAAAATAGAATATGCTTAAGACAAGCAAAAAAGTACTCAGTGTAGTTCTTGCTTTGGTTTTGGTGTTAAGCACGTTGACAGTATGCTCCTTTGCGGCTTTTGATTCCAGCACACAAAAACTTGGCTTTGTTCTTGTGCCGGATAAAGACATCACAAAGGTTCAGAATGGCGATAAGGTAACATTTACACTCTATTTGGATGTTGCTGATTTTAGCCAGAATGTTTCGGTTGCTAAACTCATGTTCTTATATGACAGTTCTGCATATTCAGTAGATAACTCATATACATGTCTTAACGACTTTGCAAAGTTCTACAAGGATGGTACTGCTTCATCTTTGGCTAGCACATCTGCTAACTGGAAAAAGCTTATTGCTGGAACAACTCAGGATATTTCAGCATTTGACAAGGCTTATGTATGGTCAGGTGCCGCTGATTCAAACAAAGACTGGGATGAGGATGGTACAGGTAACACTGCTAAACAAGGATTCTCCCTTACTCAGGAAAAGGGAACCCGAACTCCTGCTGAACTTCAGTTCACATTTACAGTTATTGACAATACTAAGACTTTGGATGTTATGGTTTGTAACAATTTCGCTACAAAATCAACTCTCCAATACTTTAAGACAACTGATGGTGCAACACAGACAAACCTTGACCAGGGCGAAGTTAATACAGAACTTGCTAGTGCAATGGTCAATAACCCCGGAGTCGCAAACCCTGCTGTAGCTAAGTATAAGACTCAGGTTAAGTTCACAGGCGATAAGACAACTGCTCCGGATGATCTCTTCCAGTTCAGACTTACTTCGGTTATCACAGCTGCTGACTTCGCTGCTATGAACTCAAACGGCAATACAATTAAGAGCGTTGGCTTCATTGCTGCCAACACAGGCGCTGCCGATGCAGATGCTGCTAAGACAGCAGTTGAAAAAGGCACCGCACTTCCGTCAGCTTGGAAGGCTGCTTCTACCGACTATGTAAGTCAGGCAAGCGCTTCTTCCGATGCATACTTCGGCGCAATCATCAAGAATATCTCTCATGCTTCTCAGGCAACTGATATTGACTGCATTGCTTACGTATGCTACAATGACGGTACTGCCGATCATTACGTTTGGTATTCCGCAGCTGTAACTGCTAAAGTTGCTTCAGGATATGATGCTGCTGTTGCTAATTGGAAAGCTCAGTAATTGAATTTTACCAAGAAACCACAGCGAAACTTTACTATCGGTTCGGCTGTTCAAAACTGAATATTCCGTTCCGACATTAAATTTTATTATTATATCTTGAAAGGAGATTAAATCTCAATGAAACAGGTTTATCAAACACCGGATTTCGATGTTTCTGCATACGAGCTTGATGATATCATCACAATCTCCATAGGCACCGGCCCCGTAGAGGGCGGCGACTCGGGTTGGGTTGAGATCTGACGCTCACGTAGCAATCGATCCGATTTATTAACAATCATAAGCAGAGCAAGGTTCGCCTTGCTCTGTTTTTTTGTGCCCTGTTTTGCATTTTGTGCACCATTCCGTTTCTGTACCCCATTCTGATATCGTGTGCCTATTCTGTTTTTGTACTTAATTTAGGTGCTGTATGCCTATTCTTTTTTTGTGTGTCATATGAGGAGCTTTTCACACGCCCCTGCCCGCCCTTTTCACTATTCGTTTTCCACTTCCGTTTTCGCCTTTTTACTTTTCAGCCTCCCTTGCAGAGAGCAAGCCTCGCCAAAGCAGTTTGGAAGCTTTTTGCCTCCCTTGAAAAGGGAGGTGGGTTGCCGAAGGCAAGCCGGAGGGATTTCATAGGAATTTACGGAATTTAAAAAGAACGTGCGTGACCTTTAATCTGCTTTTGCCTCCCTTGAAAAGGGAGGTGGGTTGCCGTTAAGGCAAGCCGGAGGGATTTCATAGGAATTTACGGAATTAAAAAAGAATGTGCGTGACCTTTAATCCGCTTTTTGCCTCCCTTGTAAAGGGAGGTGGGTTGCCGAAGGCAACTCGGAGGGATTTCAAAGGAATTTACGGAATTTAAAAAGAATGTGCGTGACCTTTAATCCGCTTTTTGCCTCCCTTGAAAAGGGAGGTGGGTTGCCGAAGGCAACTCGGAGGGATTTCATAGAAATTTACGGAATTTAAAAAGAATGTGCGTGACCTTTAATCCGCTTTTGCCTCCCTTGTAAAGGGAGGTGGGTTGCCGCAAGGCAAGCCGGAGGGATT
>ENA-OXET01000785-OXET01000785.1-human-gut-metagenome-genome-assembly--contig:-NODE-785-length-10842-cov-5.827663_pt1 | contig 10842 bp, 10 predicted proteins | sample MGYA00249831_ERZ652256 | MGnify/ENA primary metagenome ERZ652256 (study PRJEB26925, sample SAMN05826983) | human gut metagenome | biome: ENVO:2100002; feature: ENVO:00000062; material: ENVO:00002003... | reverse complement strand
GCGCTAGTCTCGTGGGCTCGGAGATGTGTATAAGAGACAGGTCCTTGACCTTCTTGAAGTCCTTCGGCTTGCTGACGGTGACATTGAAGCTGAACTCGTACTGGTGGTCCAAGGGCATCTCGCCCTTGTCGGCCGTGCGCACCGCCGAGACGGTGTCCGTCTTGCGGTCCCAGGTGATGGTGAACTCGTTGGACGCGTCGCGGTCGTTGTCGGTCTTGTCGACGAGCTTGTAGTCGTCGACGGTGTAGTCGACGCCGTTGGCTGTGATCTTGTCCTTGAACGTCATCTCGTAGCCGCCCTTGCCGGTGCCGTAGGTGATGACGGTGCGGTTGGTCATGCTGTCGGCGCTCACGCCCTCGTCGATGGTCTTGGTCGGCGGGGTCGGCGGTTCGGCGCTCACGTTCCAGGTCTCGGCCGGGTCCTTGTCGGTCGTGTCGACGGCCGCGTTCATCCTGCCCTGCTTGGCGACCTGGATATCGATCCAGTACTGGCCTTCCTGCCAGTGGCTCATGCCGAAGTCGGCTGGCGTGGCGAGGTTCTCGAGCTGGGTGTCGCCGTTGTTGGCGAAGGTGATCGGCTTGCTGACCGTCTTGGCTGCGACGTAGCCGTTCTTCTGGCCCTCGTAGTGGATGATGGCCGTGCCGTTCAGGTTCTCTTTGATGCTGCTGCCGTTGTTGCTCGCGTGCAGGGTGTCGCCGATCGGGTCGGTGGAGCCGACCTTCAGGTTGGTCCTCTGCTTGTGCGTGGTGGTGACGGTCAGGTCGTAGTTCGGTGGGGCGGGCTGGTATTTGTCGAGCGCGATGATGACGATGCTGGCCGTGCTGGACACGTACCGTTCCATGAGCTTGTCCACACTCGTGGACGGATCGTCATCAAACGCGGTAGAGGTCTTATAGTGACGAGTTCCAGCGTAGTTGTAATCGCCTGGTGCGATGTACTTGTTCCAGTTGTCCAACCATATACTCACGTCGGCGATGCCGGATCCGTTCCATACGCTGGTGGTGGACCCGTTGCCGGAGACCGCGCCGACCGCGACGACGCGGCAGTCGCCGTCGCCCTCGCCCGGATGGCGCTGGTGGAAACCGGCGACGCACCGGCTGTTCGCGTCGGCCAGCGCGGCGGCGGCCTTGCCGGACGAGTCGTCCATCCTCACGCCTGCGTTGGCCATGGCGCGGCTCACGCTGTTGATGTCGGTCGCCAGGCCCCATGAACCGGACGCGTCGTCCTTGTACTGCCAGAACTGCGTTGCCGCGCCGCTGCCGCCGGTGCCGGGCCTGTTGCCGCCCCCGCCACCGGCGTATGCGGTGCCCGCGGTCAGACCGCCGGCCAGGGTGGCAACGGCCGTCAGCAACGCCAACGTCTTCCGTTTATTATTGGTGTAACCCAATGTTCCTCTCCTTTCAGAGATTCTGCACTTGACTGTGTCGGGGCGGGAATTGCGATCCCCGACCGATACCATTGCAACCCGGTTTCACGGACTCCGGTTTGGACATTCGCGCAGGAGACAGGAAAGGGCCGTCCCACGGATGTTCGTGGAACGGCCCTGAAAGAGAAACGGAGTCGACCGGCTTAATGTTGGATTGGGATGGAGCAATCCTCCAAACTACAGGCACCTGGATCACCGTGTCCGCCGCTGGTCGGCCCCGACCAGCCTGACCCACCGGACGACGAGCCGCCCGTCGAACCAGAGGATGCGCCTGCCGAACCGACGTTTGTGTAGGAGCGGCCCGAACTCGTGCCGGTGTTCGTATAGGACGGCGTGTACGACTGGGCCTGCCGTTGCGACTGTGCGGCCGCAGCGGCGGCCTGGGCCGCGGCCTCCTGTTCGGCCTTGGCCTTCGCCTCCGCGTCGGCCTTCTCCTTCGCCGCCTTCGATTCGTTCACCGTCTTCACGGCCTTGCCGATGGCATCCGCGTCACGCTTTTTGATGGCGTCCAGCAGGCTTGCGCGGGTCTTGTCGTCCTGCACCTTCCCGGAGGTCGCGTCGTAGAGCGCCTGCGCGTCGTCCACGGTCTTGTCGAGTTTGGACGATTCGACCGCCTTCACGGCCTTGGACAGCGTCTTCGCATGCGTCTTGTACCATGCCGCGTTCGCCGTGATGGCCTTTGCGGCCTCCTGCACGCCGGTCCTCGAATCCGCCTTGCAGGAAACGGTCTTCGGAATCGTGGCCTTCATCGTCTTGGACAGGGCGTCCAGCATCTTCGCGTCCTTCACGCTTTTCCTATCGGTCTTCGCCGCGTCCGCCGCGGACCCGTTCAGAAGCGTGTTCCAGTCGTTCGTCGCGGTGCGCAGGCGTTCGGATGCGGCCGCGCAATCCGCCCTGGCCTCGGCCATGAGGCGGTCCGCGTGCGCCTTCCAGGCGATGCCTCCCGCCGTGAGCAGTGCGAGTACGACGACGGTGATGACGATGGCCCTTCTGCGATGCGGCTTCTTTGTTTTCTTTTCCGTGGACTCGGCCGAAACTTCGATGGTCTCATCTTCGATGGCCTTTTCTTTTTCTGTCATTTGTTCTCCTTGTTCATAGGTTCACAGCTTATCGAATCGGCGGAGCCGTCTGCATCGTTCCTCCGGCGCGTGCCGCGCATGGACGCGCCGGAGGGCCGCATCGAGATCCAAATGAAAAGATTCGGGACGAGGAAAAGCAGCGGGACGGCCCGATGGACGACGGTCTGGGCCGAGTCCATCGGAGCGAAGGACGCCACGAGGACGAGAGCGTAGGCGACGACGCACAGGCGGCACAGGCCGCGAAGGCTGCTGGATCCAGCGCGCCGGGCGACGGTTTCGGCCATCACGCCCATCACTCCGCACAATGCCACGCGAGAGATGCAGACCAGCAGTCCGAGGAGCATGATGCGGTTCATCGTTCCCCTCCAAAGCCCAGGTACGTTTCGAGGGCGGCATCGATCACTTCCTGGATCCGCATGTCGTGCTCGGCGGCGAAGGTCTTGAGCCTGCGCCGGGTCGAGGCGCGCAGGCTCACGCTGGTCTTCACCCAGCCCTCCGCGTCGTTCGGTTTCACGGTCTTCCGGTTTTTCGGTATTTCGGTTTCCGCCGATTCCGGTCTTCCGGTATCCGCCGGTGCCGGCCGGCCGCCGGTGAGCAGCGCGGTCAGGTCGCGCGGACGGGGCGTCAAGTTCATGTTCCTCACAGGTCCTCCCCCTTGAGCTGTCGCATGGTCTGCTTGAGTTCGCCGGACAGGTCGCGGTATTCGTGCAGGCGGGACCCGCGGGGGCGGGTGGATTTCGCGTTGAGGATGTCCTGGCGTTTCGGGATCAGCGTCTCGAAGCACGCGATGTCCGCGGCGTCGATCCAGGCTAGGGCGTCGCGGAGGGCGGTCGTGTTGGCCTCGGTGCGGCACAGGAGGATCGCGGCGGGGACGCCGCGCCGGTCGCACAGGTCCTTCACCCCGGCGGCCTGGTCGAGGTCGATGCGGCTGGGGCTCGACGGGATGACCACGAGGTCCGCGTTGTTCACCGATTCGTCCAATGCGCGGCCGTATGGGGCGGAGTCGATCAGCACCCAGTCGACGGGGTCGTCGAGACGGCCGTTGATCCCGTGCAGGTGCGCGATGTCGGCCGGCGCGGCGGACATCACGTCGAACGGCAGCGGGTCGTCCAGCTCGGCGGCCCTGTACCACCAGTCCTTCGCGTCGCCCTGCACGTCCGCGTCGGCGACGAGCACATGCTGCTCGCCCCGGGACTGGTCCACGAGGGCGCAGGCCAGGAACACGGCGCTGGTGGTCTTCATGCTGCCGCCCTTGCCGGTCGCCAACGCGATCACCATCGGCTCGCGGTTCTTCTTGTCGTTCATCGGTTTCTCCTTATTTCGGTATGTCGGTATCCGGTTTTTCGGCATTCTGGTTAGTTGGTTTTTCGGTATTTCGGTTTATGCCGCGTCCCACGCGGATCGCGACGGGAAGCGGTCAGAAGAGGCTGCCCTGGACCAGGCCCTTCGGCACGGGTTCGGTCGGAAGGAACAGCGGATCGTTGGTCGCGTATTCGCGGCGCGAGCGTTGGCGGCGTTTGGCCCGTCGCCAGTAGTCGCGGCCATCACGGCGCATGCGTTCGGCCCAGTCCGGATGTTCGGCCAGCCAGTCACGGACCCGACTCCGTGGGATCCGGTGCAGGCCGCCGTCGGCGATGTGGAGGTCACGGGCGATCAGTCGGGCGAGGGTCCAGCGGCTCGGATAGTCGAGCCCGCCGTACACGGCCTTGTCCTTCCAGCCGTTGACGAGAGCGCGGCTGATGCAGTCGAGGCGCATGGGGCACGCGGCACACAGCATGCGGCCCTTGCCGCGCATCCGTTCGTCGACCAGGTCCCGGCCATCGTCGTCGGTCGTCGTGTTCCACATGCGATCCGCCATGGCCGGGTCGGCCGCGGCGATTCTCGCGCAGGCCGGCATCATGTCCCGCCCGTTCATGGCCGCCGTCCTTGCGTCATCGGCGTCTTGCGGGCATGGAGGCGTCCTATGGCGGTTTCGCCGGGATTGCGGGCGGCCCATGCCCGGGCGTATTGGATCAGCAGACCGACGGCCTTGGGATGGCCGAGGCGCTTGTTGCGCCAGTAGACGGCATGCAGCTGCCAGATCAGGTCCGCGTGCCCGTCGAGCTGCGGGTTGGCGAGGAGGAATTCGTTGAAACCCGCCTCGGAACAGTCGATGCGCGTGATCATGCCGTCGCCTCCCCTCCGGCCGTCGCGTCCTGGCCGTCCAATTCGGCCAGCGTCTTCACGGCCCAGTCGGGCAGCCATGGCGCAGCATCCGGCTCCGTGGACTCGGCCGGCGGAACCGTCTGCGCGTGTGCGTCGCCGTCTGTGCGGCCGGCTGCGAGGATCATGTCGTCGTTGAGTTCGTCCCAGTGTCTGGCGAGGGCCCGGCCGGTGCGGATGCGTTTGGGCCACCAATCGCCGTTCATGGCAAAGCCGATCGCGTCGACCATCACGAGGGTGGGCCATTGCGCTCCCTGGTCGACGAGCCTGCGGTACAGGCCGATGATGGCCTTGCGGTCGGCTTTGGTCGGTGAGGGCGTGGCCAGGCCGAGCATCGAGCGCTGCTCGCCGAGCGAGGCGAGGACCCGTCCGGCCGCTTCGGCGATCTCGGTGTCGTCCTCGTCGAGTTGTTCGTTTTTATTCTTTTCGGCGGCGGCCGCCCCGCTTGCGGGGAGATGCCCCGTAGGGGCAGAGGGGAAGGAGGGTTTACTAGGAGGGTTTACCTGGAGGGTTTTATCCTTATATATACAGCTCTGCGAGATTTGCAGTGCTGGGGGTGCGGCATTTGCAGTGCTGGGGGTGCAGCTCTCGCAGTGCTGGCCCTGCGGGATTTGCAGTGCCGGTTCCGGCCCTTTTTCCAGCCCTGCGAGATTTGCAGTGCTGGGAATCGGCTTCGTTCCAGCGTTTTCCGGCAGCACGTCCTTGGATTCGCCGTTTTCCATGATGGTGGAGGCGGCGGGGTCCACGGTATTGCCCATGGTCTTCGGGTCGTGTTCCGCCGTGTGCGTCTCCTTGATCCATTCGAGGGTCGACGGGTCGGATTCGACCGCGAGGTCCCACACGATCTGGCAGTACTGGGGCAGACGGTTCCTGCCGCCCTTGCCGAGGCGCGCGTACCGTTGGTCGCCACGGCGGATGAAGCCGCGTTCCTGGAGAGTCTTCAACGCGGTGCGCACGGTCCGTTCCGAGAGTTCGGTGACGTTGACGATGGTCGCGATCTTCGGATAGGCTGCGGTGCCATCGTCGTCCGCGCGGTCCGCGAGGTAGACGAGCACGGCCTTCGCGCTGGCGTTGCCCACATGGCATTTGAAGGCCCATGACAGTGCGATGTTGCTCACGGACGCTCCTCCTCACGCTGCTGGGCGGCACGGCGTTCGTCGGCCAATCTGGCGGACATCTCGTCGCCGAGACGTGCCGCCCGGCACAGGGCCAGCGTCATCAGCCATGAGAACGCGACGAACACGATCAATACGATTGCAAGCCAGTTCACGCGAGTCTCCCTTCCATGGACGGGTGCGCCATCATCGACGCCAGGCGGCGGGAATCGACGGAGCCCGGACCGTTGTGGCGGGCGAATGCCACCACGACCGGGAACGTCCAAACCGACGCCTGGAAATCCCGGTTACACTCGGGAAACACAGAGCAAGACATGCGGAATGCTTTAGTAAAGTCGTTCATGTGTGATCACTACTCCAAGACAATGCATTGGGCGGCCACGGACCGGGATCCGGCAAGATACGGGATCCGCGGCCGCTCGGAATATTGGTTGCACCGCCCGTCCCCGACGTTCCAGCATCGGGAACGGGCGTTTTTTCTTTTAGTTGCAGAGAAAGAGAGAAAATCGAATGGGATCAGACCATCGCACCACCTCCCTCGCCGTCGACGGGCCACGCGCCGCCGCAACGGATGGCGAGGCAAAGGCAATCAAGAGCCTGCTCATCAGGGACATCAAAGACTTCGATCAAAGCGTCCCAGCAGTCGTCAGACACGACGATGGAACGATCAGGCCTACGTACATAGGCGTATGGGGACAGGACCGTCTGATAGGCGCGGCCCTCATCCAGCCAGCCCTTTGCGTAGCCGAGACGCTCATATACCGCACCGGGACGAGCGGGGTCCATGCCGCACAGATACGAGAGGCTTTCGCCGAGCATGCAGCCATCATCGAAGGGATCGCGGTCGTCAGAAAGCATCGGCGCGAAGGCTTCGGATCGCAGATCAAGGCGTTCTGCGACTCCTGGGCGGCAGACCACGGCGCTGAGCTGATACTCAGTATCCCCACCAATGAGGGCGCGCGCCTGCTCAACGAGAAAGCCGGATACACGGTCGTACCGCCCGACGGATATCTCACCATCAAGGTATTTGACGCTCAGGGACAGCCTCTTCACATTCCCTACGCCGACCAGCGGACCCAGGACAGAGGCACTAGCATGTGGGCGTACAAGCTCGTAGGGCAACGCACACAGCACTTCGAGATTGGCGTTCTCGCCGCCTCCTGAAGTTCCGAAGACCATACCGTCGATGAATGTTCCCGACGGGTCGCGGGAGAAGACGAGTCTTCCGGCTTCGTCGCTCATGCTGTCCTCCCCTCGGTCAGCAGCAGGTTTGCCACCACCCGTTCGCGGGCGGAGAGCTGTGCATCGACCTCCCGGAAGGCATGCGTGTAGGCATGCGTGGGGCGGAGCCAGGTGTCGGCCAGGCCGCGGGTCTCGCCGCGGCGCAGGGCGCGCACGGCGCAGGCCGGGCAGAGCTCCAAAATCTCCGTGTCGCCCGGGACGCAGTAGTTGCGCCAGCCGTTACGGGCGAAATAAGCGTCGCGGGCGGCCGAATCGTAGTCGTCCCAGAACGTGCCCCAGACCACTGTGTGGCATCCATCGCACACCGTGACGCAATCCCACCGGCTGTCCGGCCATTCGGACTGTTCGTAGATTCCACCAGCCATCACGCAACCTCCTCACGATCGGCATCAGACGAAATGCCAAGAACAAAATCAGACGACAAGCCGAACTTGTCATGGAAGAACAGCAAATCCCGCTGCTGCCAGGGAGTCTCACCATTCAACTTTTTACAAACAGTCGCAGCCGATGACCCCATGGAGGCGGCAAGTTTGCGATAGGAAATCCCCTGTGCTTTTAGCCATTCCTTCATGTCGGATGTTCCTTTCGCGTCCTGTTGTTTCTTCATAACTAACAATATAGCGTTTCCTTTGACGAAACGCAAATCGATGGATACACTTGTTGTTATCTATTAAGAAACACGCATAACAGAGGACTAACAATGACCACATCAGCCCCAGCAACAGCCAAGAAAAACGTCGACACTGAAGTGCAATATGCAGAGTCTGTAATTGCCTGGAACGTCAAAATGCTTTTGACTGCACAAAACAAATCACAGAGTGCTCTTGCCGCTTTTCTAGGCATACAGCGGCCGACCATGACTAACAAAATGAAGGGGCGAATTGCATGGTCAGTGGCGGATTTGGTCAAATCTGCCGATTTTCTCGGAACCACCGCCGAGGCACTCATGGATGATTCATTGATGTCGCAATTAAAAACTGGATATACCGAATCGACCAAGCCTAAGTATGGAGTGTTTGCCGAGAAACCAGGTGCTCTGGTAGGTGCCGGCTCCCCCAGGTTCCTTGTCAGTCCCTTCAACCCCGACGCCCCGGTCGAGGGTGGAATCTCAGGTGCAGCTAAAGGTGCCTTGGCCGGTTTCGTGCCGTTCGGGGTCCCGTCCGGCTCGGGTTCCCCGTCCAGCCCCTCGAAGCATGACGGGATTGGGGTTTCCGGCCGGTCTCAAGCCCATGAGACACTTGGGACCATGACTACCATCATCATGCATACCTCTGAAGGCGACATCAAGATCAACCTGTTCGACGACAAGACCCCGGAAACCGTGGCCAACTTCCTGGGCCTCGCCACTGGCGAGAAGGAATGGGCCGACCCGTTCACCGGCCAGCCGAGCCACGACCCGTTCTACGATGGTCTGACCTTCCACCGCATCATCAAGGACTTCATGATCCAGGGCGGCTGCCCGCTGGGCACCGGCACTGGCGGCCCGGGCTACAACTTCGATGATGAAATCGTTCCAGGACTGACCTTCGATCGCCCATACCTGCTGGCCATGGCAAACGCCGGCCTGCGCCGCGGCATGGACGGCAAGATCCACGGCACCAACGGCTCCCAGTTCTTCATCACCACCGTGCCAACCGAATGGCTCAACGGCCATCACACCATTTTCGGCGAAGTCGCGGATGACGAGTCCAAGGCCGTCGTCGACAAGCTCGACTCCGTGGCAACTGACCGTTCCGATGCTCCGCTCGAACCGGTCGGCATCACTTCCATCGAAGTGCTGAAGTAAGTTTCGCATCAACAAGACTTACGGCAAAACAATGAAAAGCCCCTCGTGTGAGGGGTTTTCATTATCTCCGAGAGAATCTACAGCAGTTCAGATGAGTCTCACGACCGCACTGATCGTGTCAGATTTTGCGTAAGCGAGGTTCGGCGGAGTCCTTGGCACCGGTGATACGATACACATCGAACACGCCTTCAATCTTGCGCACTGCGGCAAGCAAAGTATTCAAATGCTGGGGGTCGGCCATTTCGAAGCTGAATTGGCTAGTGGCCACACGATCGGTTCCCGTGGAAATGGAGCCGGAAATAATGTTCACTCCATGGTCGGAAAGCACGCGCGTCACGTCGCTCAGCAGATGCGGGCGATCGAGCGCCTCCACCTGAATCTTGACCATGAACACGCCCTTGGTACTCGTCCACTGCACGTCAACCACACGTTCCGGCTGACGCTTCTGCAAGTCCAGCATGTTCTGGCAGTCCACACGATGCACGGACACGCCCTGATTGCGGGTGATGAAGCCGATGATGTTGTCTCCCGGCACCGGCATGCAACATCGGGCGAGCTTGACCCAAATGTCTCCCACGCCCTTGACGGAAATGCCCAGCGAGCTGGTGGTCTTCTTGGTGCGTTCCACCTGCTTGAGCGGCAGAGCCTCCTGCTCCACCTCCTCATTCACCTCGTCGCTGCCCGCATCACGGACCAGATGCGAGATGACATTCTGCGTGGAAATCTGCCCTTCGCCAATCGCCACGAACACGGCTTCGGCATTGGCGAGATTCAGCTCATCAGCAACACCGACCAACGCCTCGGGAGTCAGCAGAGTCGCAATCGGAAGATTGCGCTTGCGCATGGCTCGTGTCAGCTCGTCACGACCTTCTTCGATGGCCTCGGTACGACGCTCCTTGCTGAACCATTGGCGAATTTTGTTGCGTGCCTTCGGGCTCTTGGTAAAGCTCAACCAGTCACGAGACGGACCAGCCGATTCGGACTTCGACGTAAGCACCTCGACGGTGTCGCCGTTTTCAAGCTTGGTGTCGAGCGGTACCAGACGTCCGTTCACGCGGGCGCCCATGGTACGGTGGCCGACTTCGGTATGCACCGCGTAAGCGAAATCGATCGGTGTCGCCTCGGCAGGCAACGATACGATCTTACCTTTTGGAGTGAACACGTAGACTTCGGCAGCACCCAGATCTTCCTTCAGGGAGCCAAGGAATTCATTGGAATCCGGGGTCTCACTCGTCCAGTCGGCGAGCTGCTGAATCCACTTGAAATTGTCAGCCTCGCTCAGCTCCTGGTTCTCGCCACGTTTACGATCGGACTTATCGGGCGAGCTCAGCGCACGGCCAGCTTGACCGTTCTCCTTGTACTTCCAATGCGCGGCGATACCGAATTCCGCACGGCGATGCATGTCCCACGTACGAATTTGAATCTCGACAGGCTTGCCGCCAGGCCCCACCACCGTGGTATGCAGGCTCTGGTACATGTTGAGCTTTGGCATGGCGATGTAATCCTTGAAACGGCCCGGAACGGGGTTCCAACGCGCATGCACCGCACCCAACGCGGCATAGCAATCCTGAATCGTGTCGACGATGATGCGCACACCCACCAAATCGTAGATATTCGCAAAATCATGACCACGTACGATCATCTTCTGATAAATCGAGAAATAGTCCTTCGGACGTCCCGTTACGTACGCCGTAATGTTCTGTTCGTCAAGATCTTCGTTGATCTCCGCGAGAATCTGCTTCAAATACACGTCTCGCTGGCCTGCGCGACGGGCCACCAGCACCACGATCTCGTTGTAGATCTTCGGATAGAGCACTTTGAAGCTGAGCTCTTCCAATTCGGTTTTGATCGCGTTCATGCCGAGACGATTGGCAAGTGGCGCGTACACGTCAAGCGTTTCATGCGCTTTCTTCTGCGCGCTCGGAGTTTTGACGTAACGCCAGGTACGCGCGTTGTGTACACGGCTGTCTCTTATACACATCTCCGAGCCCA
>ENA-OXET01000759-OXET01000759.1-human-gut-metagenome-genome-assembly--contig:-NODE-759-length-11236-cov-4.593060_pt1 | contig 11236 bp, 9 predicted proteins | sample MGYA00249831_ERZ652256 | MGnify/ENA primary metagenome ERZ652256 (study PRJEB26925, sample SAMN05826983) | human gut metagenome | biome: ENVO:2100002; feature: ENVO:00000062; material: ENVO:00002003... | reverse complement strand
CGAGATGAGCGCTAGTCTCGTGGGCTCGGAGATGTGTATAAGAGACAGCCTTTGGAAATGTCATGCCCTTTTCCGTATTCTTTTAACCAGTCTGTTTTTTCTCCGTTCCCTGTGGTATAAGAAATGTCGCACCCATCGTCGGAAACCAATGAAAGCCACGCAACAGTAGTAGGTTGGCTAATACGTTCATCCTTAAAATCCTTGAGGGAAATTTTTCCGTTATAAGGAATAGTAGAGGGAGATTTTGGGTCAGTGACCTTCGTTGTATTTGGGATTTTCAGTTCCCCGGCACAGCATTGTTTTAATTTAGCCGCAAGCTGAGAGAGGTCGTTAACTACTTCCACAGGTGCCAGAGTTTGTTCCAGTGTTGTTTTTCCTTCATAAACCTGCTGGCCTTTTGCGTGAAGGGTGGTGAATGCCGTGATGCTGGAAAATAAAAGCAAAAGCGGCATTTGAGAGAAACATCGGGAAATAAATGCTTGATTCATGAATGGTTAGATGGGGTTGACGGAGTTATTTCCTACGCTTTTTTTTCTTGGAAGAGGAAGCAGTCCATTGTTGAATTAAAGAACGAGAGTCTTCCATGCCACGGATAGGCGGGATGAATGATGCCGCCCACTGGGCCTTTTGAGGTTCCTTCATGCGTATGTAAAGATTGGCAAGCCGGTATCCGCAACGGGCCATCAGGTAGGGGTCTTTTTTCCCATACCGGAGAGTCCTTATAAACAATAATGAGGCCAGTTTTCTTTGCGGGACGTTCCCTTTTTCCATGGAGATAGCCGCGGTTTCCCAAATTTTTAAAATGCGTGTTCGAAGGCTTAAAGAGCACCCGTCTTCCATTTCCAGTTCTATCAGAGCGCAAAGCGATAGAGCTTCAAGATCAATGGGAGCATAGCGGAAAGAATAGGCCCGAAGAAAGGCATTTTCCAGAAATCCCGTAAGACAGGAATTCCGTTGCCGTGATTTCATGTTCCTGTGCTGCATCAAAGCTGTCAATTCATGAAGTCTGGCGCACACATCTCCGGGAATTTGTCCCAAAGCAGTTCGCTGAACGAAAAGAGAGACTCCTTCGTCAAAAGTCAGCCCCGGATATTCCCGGACGAAGCGATGTATTCTGGGATTTTTTTCAGAAAAGGGAAAAGAAGAGAGTGCTTTCCGGAAAACCAGCTTTTTTTCAGAAAGAGGTTTGGATTTCAGGTAAAAGGGCAGGATGAACGTTTGGGTGACCTGTACCGATGCTGAAGGTTTAGGTTTAGCTCTTGACGCCTGATTAAAAGAAATCTGTAGCAGGAAAACAAATCCTGTTAAAAAAGTAGAGAGAATATGTGAATATACGAACATATTTGTACCACTTATGGTCACATAATAAAATAATATACAAAAATTGAAAATGTCAAGAAACCAAATTCATGTATTTTTCAATTTAGGATATTAAGTTAATAAGGGAATGGCAATCAGCACAGTTCCGCTGCGATGGCGTCCACGAGCAGGCGTCCGCGGCCTTTCAGGATGAGCCTCTGTTCCGGGGAAATGTCCGCCAGGCCCAGTTCCCGGTATTGTTCCAGCAGAGGGCGGGATTCCGGCAGAATGTATTTCAGCGGCAGCCCTTCATCCGTCCGGAGCATCAGGGCAATGCGTTCCAGACGGTAGTCTTCCGCGGTGACGGGTTCCTGCTCGGAAAGGGGGAGGCCGTTTTCCAGCGTGCTGCGTATGTAGGCGCCCGTGTCCCGCGTGTTGGAGTACCGTATGCCGTTGATGGTGCTGACCGCTCCGGGGCCTATGCCCACATAGTCCTCTCCCTTCCAGTAGGCCATGTTGTGGGGGGAGAGGCAGCCCTCCCGGGCGTAGTTGGAGGTTTCATAGTGGCGCATGCCTGCCGCCTCCAGCATGTGTTCCGCCAGTTCAAAAAAGGATGCGTCTTCGTCCGGATCCTGCCTTTTCTCCCCCCGCAGCAGGCTCCGGAAGAATTCCGTGTCTTCTTCATAGGTGAGGTTGTAGGCGGAGATATGGTCCGTTCCGGCGCTGACAGCTTCCTTCAGGGTGGCTTCCCATATGGAGAGGGTTTGCCCTGGAATGGCGAACATGAGATCCATGTTGATATGGGCCATTCCCGCATTTTTCAGCATTTCCACGGAGTGCAGAGCCTGGGCCGGGGTATGTTCGCGCCCCAGCAGATGCAGGATGCCGGAATCCAGGGATTGCACACCCAGGGAGACGCGTGTCATGCCCAGGCTGCGCCAGAAGCGCACTTTTTTTTCCGTAAAGGTGGCGGGGTTGGCCTCAAAGGAGAATTCATCCAGCCTGTCCACGGGCACGAGACGGTCCAGGGTTTCCATGAGACGCCCCAGATGCGTGTCCGAGAGCATGGAGGGCGTCCCCCCTCCAAAGTAAAGGGTGGCTGTTTCCCCTCCGCGGCTCATGGACAGGGCCGCGGCGCGGGATTCCGCTTCCCGCCCCAGCGCACGGATGAAAAGTTTCATGTCCGTGGACGCCGGGGTGTGCTTGAAGAAGGCACAGTACGGACAGATGCGGTGACAGAAGGGAATGTGGACGTAAAGGTGCAACTGGGGCGGCGGGGGGGGATTAGCGTCTCCGGCGGCGTCCGGAGGATGATTCCCCGTCTCCCTTCTTTTTCTGGGAAAGCTCCAGAATCCTGTCGGAAGCGTCTTTCATCTCCGTCTTGACGCGGGATTTTTCCGATTCGTCAGCCAGGGACATGTAGTTTTTCGTCAGGGTGTCGTAGAAGGGGTGGATTTTCGTTTCCTTTTTATTCTTGGGCTTATACTTGAAGCCGTCCGGGCAGGTGTCCACCATGTTTTTCATCCACGGTATCAGTTCTTCCTTGGGCAGGGCCTGGCACAGGGCGTCCAGGGAGAAGGACATTTCTTCCTGGTCCACATCCTTGGGCGCGTTCAGCGCATTGTTTTCATCCCGGTAGAAGCTGGCGGCTTTCTTGAACCCTCTGTCCACCGTCCTTTTAAGCCTGTCCGTGCCTTGCGCCTTGGCGTACGCGATCTGATAGGCGGCCTGGGGTTCCGGGTAGGAGTTGCGCTTGGATTCGGATTTGAGCCAGGACATGAGTTCGGTCCACTGGAAGGTTTTGTAATCATATTCCTGCTTCAGGGCGTTTTCAAGAATCACGGAGCAGAGTACGTTGACGTATTCCTTGGTGTGGCTGGCAAGCATTTCCTTGCCGTTCTTGTCGCCACGGCCTACGGAGGGAACGTATTTGCGCGTTTTCCAGAGTTTCCTGATGCCCATGCCGTCCGGCAGGGCCTCCCTCACTTCATCCACCATCTTGGTGGCTCCCATGAGGTCCTGGGGTTCCTGCTTGAAGAGGGTGTACCAGGCTTCCGTATAGAACGGGTTGGCTTTGAGCACAGTCCTCATGGCGGTCTGCGTGAATGCCTTGGGAAGCGTGCCGGAGGGGTCGGCCGCTTCTTCCGGGGAGGAGCCGGCGCCCGCCAGTTTGTAAATGTTCATGGCGAAGCGGCTGTCAATGAACTTTTCATAGTCGAGGTTCATGGACAGGGCCAGTCCGGAATGGTATTCCGCATTGCCGGTGCGCGGTGCGCTGGAATCCCGGAAGTACCAGAATCCCGTGGTGGCTTTCAGGGTGTCCACGCTCTGGCCCACGCTCAGCCAGCAGCCGTTGCCGGTGAAGTGGGTGGTCATCAGGTTGCCGTGGCCGGGTTGTCCGGCGGGGGCGGCAGGAATGCCGCGCGCAATCTGGGAATTGCGGGAGATAAGGGACATGGTGCCGCACACGCCGCCTTCATGAAGCTTGCGTTCGTTGGATTCCCGGGACCATTCCGGATCCGGGTCAAAGCTGAACAGGATGGGCGGCTCTTTATCGTCATCCGACCGGTAGGGGCCGTACAGCCACAGGCGGGTCGGCCCACGCTGGCCCATGTAGCGTTCCCACACGCTGTCGCACTCACGCAGGGGGCGCGTTTCCGAAAGGGCCATCATGGCCGGCCAGGGCGTTCCTTCCAGGGAAACGCCGGTCCATTCCACACGCTTGCGGTCCACGTCGCGCAAATCACCGCAATGTTCATATTTATCCACAAGGTAGGAAAAGAATTCCACCGGAGTGGGGAAGGGGTCCCTTTTGCGCCTCAGCTGGCCGTGGCGGTACATGTATTCGTGCAGAAAGCCGGCCAGGTTGTCTTCCGTAATGGCGGAGTCCCCGATTTCCGAGACGGTGGGGTATTTCCTGAGCCAGGCCTGCTTTGGGGTGATTTTTTTGCGGTCCAGATAGGCTTCCACCTTTTTGTAGCATTCCTCATCCACGGTGCGGGGGGCGTTACCATACCAGTTGACGGGCGGTTTTCCGGCGCAATACAGGTCCGCTGGCGGAGGCATGACTCCAGAGGATCTCAGGTCATTCAGCTTGCCCAGGGCATCAATGTAGCGGCCCTGCTGGGTAAGGTCGAAGGCCCCCATGCCGAATTCGCGGCGTCCTACTGCGAACGCCAGAACGAGCTGGTCATATTTTTCCGTCGTTTCCAGCCCCAGTTCATCAATCATGAAAGCCACATTGGTGGCGACGCTGGGATCCGGCGGGAAAAACATGGCGAAGACCTCACGATTGTTTTTCGTGTTTTTCAGCCATTTTTCAAAATCCGGAGAAAAACTGCCTCCGCGTTTTTTTACGTAATCCCGTACGTAGGCTTCCGCGTAATAGGGATATTTGTTCAACAGTTTTTCAGAAAATTTCCCCTTGGACGCGATAGCTTCCTCCCGTAAAGCCTTTTCCATGGCAATGACTTCCGGGGAGGGGGAAAGGTCGGGAGCAGGCGGTTCCGGTTCAGGCTCCGGTTCCGGTTCGGGAGCGACCACCACGGGTTCCGGTTCAGGTGCGACTACCACGGGCTCCGGTTTTGGCGGAGCGGGCTTGGATTTGGGCTTGGGCGGAGCCGGTACGGGCACGGTAACGGCTTTAGCGACGGGTTCTTCTTTATCCTTGAGTATCTGGTAGCCCAGAAATCCGAAGAGGGCGAGCATCCCGGTCACAATGACCGTGATGACCGGGAACCCTCCGGAGTGCTTTACCCGCGGCAGCGGCGTTCCGGGGATGGTGGCGCCGACTACGGGTTTCCGCAGTTGCGGTTGCTGCGGTTTTTTTGCGGGGCGGAGAGCCTGGGCATGCGCTACAGCCGGCTGGGGCTGCGCCGGAGAAAGCGGGTAAAGGAAGAGCACGGTGCCGAATCCCCTCAGCTTGCTTTCTGCATTTGCTGCGTATTGGGTTTCAAAAGCTTCCCGGGCCTGGGCGAATTGGGATTCATTTTCCGGAAAGACAGCCAGTTCTCCGCTGGCCAGGTCACGCGTAACGAGGCCCCCGGGGCAGAATTCGCGTATCAGGACGGCATGGCCTTCCGGGGAAAGAGCCTGGTACAGATGATAGTCCGGACCGCTTTCTACAAGCGCCGTGATTTTATAGCCGCCTATGTTGAAATGGGGCGGCAGGGCAGGGGGAAGAGGGATTGTCATGACTAATCAAGAGGTCAAAGATCCCGTATATTCAAAAAGGTTCGGAGCCGTTTGTCAATGCCGGAGTGAGGAAGCTGCGCCATGAAACGGGAGCAGTTATCAGCACGGAACGCTTCCGGACGGCGGGAATACGAAACACGCCGGTTTCCGGAAAGTGTGGCATTTCTGCGGCGCGATGCCGCGCAGGAAACGGCTAACGGATGGTGACCTTGGTGCCGATGGGAGTGTGTTCAAAGAATGTCTTGGCCATGTCCTCCGGCAGGCGCACGCAGCCGTGGCTGACCGGATATCCGGTGACAAAACCCACATGCATGCCGTAGCCTCCCGTAATCCGCATCCAGTAGGGCATGGGGGCGGGGTCGAAGTAGGTTCCTGCCGGCGCTCCGCCAGCCCTGGCGTTGTAATCCCCGTTGACGACGGCTCCGGTGGATTTGCTGCGCAGAACGCCGTATGTGCCGGATTTGTAGTTGGCGTCTTTCTGGATGATTTTGTATGTTCCCCTGGGAGTGCCGTAGCCTTCCTTGCCGGAAGACATGGGGGAAACGCCCACGAGCGTGGTTCCCACGTAGTAGAAGACTTTCTGCTGCTTGAGGTCAATGATGATGTGCTTTTCCCCCTGGGTGCCCGCCGGCAGGTCCCAATATCCCTGGCCCAGACGGGCTTCCGGAGGCAGGTCCGTGTTGACGCCTGAGGTGGCGCCCACTCCGGACAGATAATCGTCCCGTCCGGACATTCCCTGAATTTTTCCGGTGATTTGGTCAAACAGCGGGGGCCTCTCGTACGATGTGCAGGAAACAAGAGCGGAGCTGATAGAAACTAACGCCAGTATGCCGGATTTCATGGGAACGGGAAAATGACAGGCAGGTTATGGGGCCTGTCCTCCTTTTTGTCAAGATTTGCATGCTGTTATCCGTTGCTTATTCCGGGGGTATCTGTTATACACGGCGAACCATTTCATTCATCCCTATTTTCATGAGCGAACAATACGATCTTCTTAAAAGCATTCTTTTGGAAAAATCCGTGCGCACGGGAACTTTTACACTGGCTTCCGGCAAGGTGTCCGACTTGTATGTGGATTGCCGCATGACAGCCCTGGACCCCGTAGGAGCCACCCTGGTGGGCGCTCTGGGCTGGAAGCTGGTGAAAGAGGATATTTTGCCCCGTTTCCCGGAGGTGGCGGCCATCGGCGGCATGACCATGGGGGCGGACCCTATTTCCCTGGCCGTCGGCATGACCAGCGCTCTGGAAGGAGCGGAAAAGAAGCTTCAGGTGTTCACCGTGCGCAAGGAGCCGAAGGACCATGGACGCGGCCGCCGCATTGAAGGCAATTTCCAGGCCGGGGATACCGTGGTCGTGGTGGATGACGTCATCACGACAGGAGGCTCCACGCTGAAGGCTATTGACGCCATTGAGGCGGAAGGGGGCAGGGTTGCCGCCGCCCTGGTGCTGCTGGACCGCGAGGAAGGCGGCCGCCAGGCGATTGAGGAACGCGGCATTCCCGTTTACCCGCTGTACACCAGGACTTCCCTGTTGGGCCGTTAATCCTTTTCCGTTCATGCTCCCGGCCCTGATCGGCATAAGCGGCCATGAAGTGGGCGCGGAGGAAGAGGCTGCCATCCGGCGTTGGCAGCCGGCGGGTTTCATTCTGTTTTCCAGGAATATTGATTCCGTGGAGCAGGTGCGCGGGCTGACGGAGTCGCTGCGGAAACTTTGCCTCCACCATCCTGTCATTGCCGTGGACCAGGAGGGGGGCCGTGTGGTGCGCACTGCTTCCCTGGGCCTGAATTTGCCCTCCCCGGCTTCGCTGGCCCGGCTCGGTTCGGTTGGCGGCGTAGTGGAACTGGGCGCGGTGACGGCTCTGGCTCTCCGCTACCTGGGGGTGAACCTGAATTTTGCCCCGGTGCTGGATATCTGCCATGATCCGTCCGCGGCCAACGCGCTTCCCGGCCGCTGCTGGGGAGATAATGCCCAGGACGTCATTTCACGCGGCGGCGTTTATGCCTCCAACCTGCGCCGGGGCGGCGTGCAGAGCTGCGGCAAACATTTTCCCGGCATGGGCCGTGCCCTGGCGGATCCCCATTTCAGCCTTCCCGTGGTTGACCTGGATGAACGGGAGCTGTTCAAGACGGATTTGCTGCCTTTTCTGGCTCTGTGCCCGGCATTGTCCTCCATCATGTCCGCCCATATCATGCTGCCTCAGATTGATCCCGATTATCCCGCCACCTTGTCCGAACGGGTGATCAGGGGGCTTCTGCGCGACCGCCTCGGTTTCCGGGGCGTGGTGTTTACGGATGATTTGTGCATGGGGGCGATTACGGCGCAGTATTCACCGGATGACGCCGCTTTCCTGTCCCTGCGGGCCGGATGCGATCTTCCCCTGATTTGCCATGACCCTCTTCCCTGGCTGGATGGGCTGGCTTCACGTCTGGAAGGTTTGAACGCCTATGACCGGGAGGATTCTTTCAAACGGGTGGAAAAGCTGAGCGACTCCCTGTGTTTCCCGTTTCCGGAAAAGGCTTCCCTGTGGGATTCCTGCCTCCGCCGTGCGGAGGCTCTGTGCCGCCTGGAAGAGGACGGAGGAGAAAAGCTGCCTTCATCCCCAGTCCAGAAATATTGAGGCAGGTGCCAATGACGGTTTTTGCCTGAGAATATGCCGGGAATGTCCCGGAAGATTTATTTCCGCGGCAGGGGGAATAAAAAGAGTGCTGGCTGATCAGCTTCTTTTGCGGCGAGCCGCCAGCAAGGCTGCTCCAAACAGGCCCAGGGAAGCCGCGGCGGGTTCCGGAACGAGGTGGTTGTAGATGCTTGAGGAATAGACTTTGACATAATCGATGTCGAATGCGGCTCCGGAATTGGCCAGCGTATTCTGGTCAATTCCTGTATCTCCTTTATTTTCCACCCAGCTGCCTCCAATCTGCTGGTCGATGATCAGGTAGAATTCGTTTCCGTCCTTGTCAAAGGGCCAGTTGGCGTTATCGGGTTTGTTGAATGAGCCGGTTGCTTTTCCATCCACATAAAAGGTGATGCCTTCTTCCGTCCATTCCATCCCGTAGGTATGCCAGTTTGTTTTTTCTTCGCCGTCGCTCCAGCCGGGGGTGACCCCCTGGGAGTTGTCCTGGTTGGAAACGCCGTTTTGCGACCAGTGGATTGTCTGGTAAACACGGCCTTCGTAATTCAGGTGTTCCATGATGTCAATTTCCCCTCCGACAGGCCAGCCGATGCTGTCGGATTTGGGCATCATCCAGATGGCCGGCCAGACGCCCTGCACGCAGTCGAATCTGGCGCGGACTTCTACGTAGCCATATTGGAAGGAGAAGGTTTTCAGGGAATATACCCCTCCGCAGGCGTATGTCCTGGCTGGGGCGGTCTGGTTGGTTTGGGTGGTGTAGTCCCCGTATTTTCCCCACAAGGTCATGGCGGAGTTGCCGTCCTTTTCCCGGAATTCCACAAGGCTTTCGTCCCGGGATTGGTACTTGCGCCAGTCCGGGGCATTATATCCTGCGTAATCAATGCGGCTCCAGTTGTGTGCGTTCAGCGATGAGCCGTCAAAATTGTCTTCAAAAACGAGCTCCCAGTTCCTGTCAGAAGCCCAGGGAGTCGCCGCCATGACGGAAGATCCTGAAAGTGAGAGAAAAAGGATAGGAAAAAGGAGCGTTGTCCTGATGAACATAATAAGGAAATATAGGGGAGGCGCGGCTTGGTGTCAATAGACAAGAAATTGGCTGGCCGCCCCGGCATGGAGCAGGGAATTTCCTCCCTCCTTAAAATGGTATGTCCGGTTTTTCCAGCAGGGACACGGAGATTGGCGCCCCTGCCGGGATTTCCTCATCACAAGTTTTTTTATTATTCCTGGCCGCAGGTGAAAGCCGTTTAAGACTGGAGAGCCATATTTCTGACGGCGTTCGCCTTGTACACGTGCAGTTCCGCAAGGCGGACTTTTCCGCCCTTCTGGAAGAGCTTGACGCGCAGCCTGTTGGTGGTGACGGGGTCAAACGTCCGCATGCATTTGATGAATCCGTTGCCCGGAAGCTGAAGCATGCGCAGCACTTCCGGTTCATTGGCGTACATGGCTTTCTGCGCATCGCTGACGCCGGCGGTGGAGGCTCCCAGGGAGCCCCAGTGGATGGGGATCCACTTGCCGCCCTTGTAGGCCTCAATGATGAGGCGGTTGTGGCCCTTTTCAATCTTGATGTCCACGGCGCGCAGGGCGGCAGGGGATTTCAGGGTGAGTTCCAGCACCAGGGGCTCGTCTTCCGTGGGGGAAGCGTCCAGCTCCTCAATCGTGGTGGCGTCCCGGTCCGTCAGTTTGGCCGTGTCCACACGGCCTCCTGTGGAGGCTTTCAGCTTGTAGTCCTCCACTTCCTCCGTGGAACTTCCCAGCAGTTTCAGTTCATGCACGCGGCATTCCAGGCCGTGCCAGTCCGTGGAAACGTGGAACAGGCAGCGGGAACCCTGAGTCAGGCAGGAGTCATTCGGGGAAACCCAGGTTTTTTCCTTCTTTTTATCCGTTTTGTCGTACACCTCTATCTGGTTGCCCTGGGAGGCCGCGGAAATGTAGGTCCCGTCCGGCAGATGGAAGGAGCAGCCCCAGTTGCCGTGATCCCGGATCAGGATGCCCGGCACCCACAGATGGTTGCAGTTGGTGACTGAGAGGGCCTTTTCTGCACATCCCACTTCAAAGCCGCCCACGGCGATGGGGCGGTCGTATTCCACCTCCAGGTCATTGACGCGCCATTTGATTTTGGCGTTCATTTTTTGCACGCCCGGCTGGGTGGGGCCGCTGAGTTCCTTCTTGTAGGAGTAGACGTTCCATTGGCCGCCGAATTTGGAATTGGGCGTCCAGGAAATGGTTTCCATGGGGGAGAAGGTGGTCGTGTCGCTGAATTGCACCGTGCCGGCAAAATCATATTTGTAGGCGGAGTTGGCTTTCCCTTCCTGCTCCTTGTCGCGGTGGAGCCCCAGGGCGCGGCCGCCCAGTGGCTGCTGGATGTCCACGTTCAGAGAATATTCCCCGGGCTGGGGGTTGCCGTCGTTGCGCTTGGGTTCAAAGAAAATGCGCACATCCATGCCCAGAATCATTTCCGCGCAAGTGGCCCTGGTGAGCTGGTCCACCCCGGGAATCTCCATGATGGCCTTGGCGATGGGGAGGGCGCGGTTGTTGACGACATTGATAAGCTTAAAGCGGCAACCCTGTTCCACCGGAATATTTTTCAATTCCCGGATGGCGGATTTCAGGGAGGCGGGGGCCTTGGTTCCAAGCGCAGCGTTTACCATGGACCAGTTGCGCACGTAGGTGTTCAGGAAGCGGGATTCCGTGTCAATGATGGGGGGAACCTTCCGGAACGTTTTGGCCTGGAATTCAGGCTTGCCCGTAATTGCCAGGTTCTGGCGTTCCGCGCAGAGGGCCGTGATCCAGATGCTGGTGCGGATGTAGGTGCCGATGACGGAGTCCGCCGTCATCAGTTCCAGGCGGTTGGGGTTCTGCATCATGCCGCCGTCAAAGGGGCGCAGCAGCGTCAGTTTCCACCGGAAAGCCTCCATGTTTTTGTAATATGCTTCCGGATTGGTTCGCCAGTAGGCGGGGAGGGCCCACATGATGGAGAGCGTCTCGGATGAGTGGCCCTGGTCACAGCCGCCGATGGGGCCTTCCCCATACATGATGCGGCTGTTTTTGGTGTACAGCTCCGGTCCGCCGCAGATGAGGGCTGTCTCTTATACACATCTCCGAGCCCACGAGACTAGC
>ENA-OXET01000733-OXET01000733.1-human-gut-metagenome-genome-assembly--contig:-NODE-733-length-11562-cov-6.826801_pt1 | contig 11562 bp, 6 predicted proteins | sample MGYA00249831_ERZ652256 | MGnify/ENA primary metagenome ERZ652256 (study PRJEB26925, sample SAMN05826983) | human gut metagenome | biome: ENVO:2100002; feature: ENVO:00000062; material: ENVO:00002003... | reverse complement strand
AGGCTATTCGTCGGCAGCGTCAGATGTGTATAAGAGACAGTTATAGATTAACATAAGATTGGTATTAATAAACAAAGGGTAGTTTTTTTAGTCACAGTTTTCAGTAGGTAGTATTTATAAGAGAGGGCAATCTTCGAATCAGAAGATTGCCCTCTTCATGTTTTTAATTGGTCGATTGCTTTTCGGTAATTGGCGCTTCTCCTGCTTTTACAATGAAATAGTTTCGTTTCTTCCTGAAAATGGGTTATCTTTGTCTTTGTATATCGTAAAACTTCAGCCGTTATGGAAGAAATCTACAGACGTTATCCGATAGGAATACAGAATTTTGAGCAGTTGCGTAACCGGAATTGTGTATATGTTGACAAGACTGCACTCGTGTACAAACTTGCCAATACGGACAGCGTTTATTTCCTCAGCCGTCCCCGTCGCTTTGGCAAGAGCCTGCTTGTATCTACGCTCGAAGCCTACTTTCAGGGGAAAAAAGAACTTTTCAAAGGACTCGCTATGGAGAGTCTGGAAAAGGACTGGACGGTTTATCCGGTGTTGCACATCGATTTCAGCATGACGAAATATACGGAACTTGCCGACCTTACGGGCCAGTTACGTATCAACCTGATCCGGTGGGAAGAAATCTATGGGAAAGGAGAAGGTGAGATAGCTCCTGCCGAACGCCTGAATGGTATTATTCGTCGCGCTTATGAGTTGACGGGTAAACCGGTGGTTGTGCTAGTGGATGAATATGATGCTCCGTTGCTCGACAGCAACTCAAACTTATCCTTGCAACGGGAACTTCGCGATGAGATGCGTAAATTCTTCAGTCCGCTCAAAGGGCTGGGACAGTATCTCCGCTTTCTTTTCCTGACGGGTATCAGTAAATTCAGTCAGTTGAGTATCTTCAGCGAACTGAACAATCTTCAGAATATCAGTATGCGTGATGATTTCAGCACTCTTTGTGGCATTACGGAGCAGGAATTGCTGACTGAACTGAAGCCGGATATCGAACGGATGGCAGAAGCGAACAAGGAAACTTACGAAGAGGCTTGCGTACATTTGAAGCAGCAATATGACGGTTATCATTTCAGCAAGCATTGTGAAGACATTTATAATCCGTTCAGTTTGTTCAATGCTTTCAATGCGAAAGAGTATAAGAACTTCTGGTTCTCCACTGGCACTCCTACATTCCTGATAGAATTACTTCAGAGAGCGGACTTCGATGTGCGTAGTCTGGAAGGTATCGAGGCTACTGACGAACAGTTTGACGCGCCGACCGAACAAATTACGAATCCCATTCCGGTACTTTATCAGAGTGGGTATCTGACTATAAAGGGCTATGACCCGGATTTCCAGACCTACCGCCTGGCCTATCCGAACAAGGAGGTACGTAAAGGATTTATTGAGTCTCTGCTTCCTGCTTATGTGCATCTTCCGGGTCCGAACAATACTTTCTATATCGTTTCTTTTATCCGTGACTTGCGCAAAGGGGATATTGAAAGTTGCCTGGAGCGTACCCGTTCCTTCTTCGCTTCCATTCCCAACGATTTGGACAACAAGACCGAAAAGCATTACCAGACAATTTTTTATTTGCTGTTCCGCTTGATGGGACAGTATGTAGATGCGGAAGTGAAGAGTGCCATCGGTCGTGCAGATGTGGTGGTACGGATGACAGATACGGTTTATATCTTTGAATTTAAGTATGACGGCACACCCGAAGAGGCGTTGGCGCAGATTGACAGCAAGCAGTATGCCGTTCCCTATCAGGCGGATGGAAGGGCAATTGTGAAGATCGGAGTGAACTTTGATAGCGCTACGCGTACTATCGGCGGGTGGAAAGTGCTTTTATAATAGATGCTTATTCTTTATTTCATTTGCCTGATATATTCCGATGGTGCCATTCCATATTCCTCCCTGAAGCAGGAGCGGAAATATCCAAGGTCATTGAAGCCGCTTGCATAGGCTGCTTCTGAAATATTATGCCCTTCTTCCATCAGTAACCGCAAACTGTTTTTCAGTCTGATTTTCCGGATGAGTTCATTGCCTGACATTCCGGTCAGGCTCTTGATCTTCCGGTAGAGTGTGGAATGGCTCATGTTCATTTTCTCCATCATGAAGGACATGTCCATCTTTTCCATGTCTATATTCTCCTCTACGATGGTGGTGAATTTAGTCAGGAATTCTTCATCCAGCTTATTTAGTTTGATGGTTTCTTCCTGTTGTTCCGGTTTCAACTCTTTGGTGCGGTTGGCTACTATAAGTGCCAGCTTTTTGCGGGATTCCAGCAGGTTGTGTACACGGCTGTTCAACAGTTTGGCACTAAAGGGTTTGGTCAGATAGGAGTCTGCACCACTTTCGTATCCTTCTTCTTTATCCTGGATGGAATCTTTGGCTGTGAGCAGGATGACGGGGATATGGCTGGTGCGTATATCTTCCTTCACCAGCTTGCAGAGTTCGATGCCGTCCATTTCCGGCATCATGATGTCGCTGATGATGATGTCCGGAATATATTTCTGTGCTTGCTCTAAACCCTCCTTACCGTTCGTTGCTGTCAAGATGCGGTAGTTGCTACTGAAAGAAGTGGCAATATATTCGCGTATATCGTCATTATCTTCCACTACCAGTACTACAGGGCGGGTATCAGCCTCTTCTTTTTCTTCTTCCACCGTTTCCGCAATTTCTGTCTCTTCCTGTGCGAGCGTTTCCTTTTCCTCTCTGTGCAGCGCATTCGGGTACGTGTTTTCAGTCAGAAGACGGAAGGTGAAAGTCGTTCCTTTACCTATTTCACTTTCCACTTGGAGTGTTCCTTCGTGCAGGTCGGCAAGCGACTTTACTAAAGCAAGTCCTATGCCCGTACCGGATGCCTGATGCTTCCCCTTTGCCTGATAGTAACGGTCGAAAATATGAGGAAGTGCCTCAGCATCTATGCCATATCCGGTATCGCTTACGATGATTTCCGTATATTGATTTCCTCCATCATCGGCTGAACGCAGGATCAGGCTGATTTCTCCCTCTGAGGTATATTTTATCGCATTACTCAGCAGATTGTTCAATATGGTGGAAATGACATCGGTATCGAAATAAATCTTTGTGTCTTTTGCTGCAATATTGATGTGGAACTTTACTTTCTCATTCCTGTTCAGTTCTTTATAGCGCAGTCCTGTTTCTGTCACCAGGCTACTCAGGTTCCCTTTCGCTACGGTCAGTTTCCGGTTTTGCGTTTCTGTCTTGCGGAATTCCAGTATCTGATTGATAAGGTTCAACAATCGTAGTGCACTGCTGTGAATGACTTTAATCTTATTACCGTAGAAAGCCGGTATTTTCGGATCATTAATCAGGTCCTCCAACGGACCGAGTATCAATGTCAGCGGTGTGCGTAGCTCATGCGTGATATTGGTATAGAAGCGCAGGCGTTCGTTATTGAGTTCCTGTTCGTTCTGGCTCTTCTTCTTCTCCAGTTCGAGTGAGCTTTCCAACAGCAACTTGCGTTTGTAGAAACGGAACCAACTGTAGATGCCCAGCAATACCAGCAGGATATAGAAAATCTTTGCATACCACGTCAACCATAGTGGCGGATGGATGTATACTTTCAATGTTGCCACATGATTGTCGTCCCATTCCTGATTTCTCAAACGCGCCTTTACCTTAAAGGTATATTCACCGGGAGAAATGTTGCGGAATGTAATCTGGCTCTCGCCTAAAGTATTGGTCCATGTATTCTCCAAGCCTTCTATCAGATATGCATACTCTACCTGTCCACTTTGTGAATAATCCGATATGGAAAATGTGATCCGGAAAGAATTTTGGTCGTACGGTAAATCAATGTGCCCGTTTGTAATTGGAATCAATGCTTCCGCCCGGCGACTTTCTATCTGGTTATTGAGGTGCCTGCATTCCATGATCTGTACAGGGGCTACTTGGCGGTCCGTAGTCAGGCTTTGCGGATTGAAGTAACAGACACCGTTCAGTGAGGCGAAGTAGAGAGTACCGTCCGGTGTGCAGCAGGCTGAACCTTCTATGAAATTTCCCATCGGTATCCCATCCCGGTAATCATAGTTTTCAAATTGCTGTTTTTGCTTGTTCCATAAAGAAATGCCATTGTTGGTACTGATCCAGATATTTCCTTGCAAATCTTCCTGAATGCTGCGTACGAAAGTATCTTCAAGCCCGTGGCTGTAACCATAGAGTTCAAACTCTTCCGGTTTACTGGTATCTTTTATATAACCAATTCCATTACGGGTTGCTGCCCACACACCACCTTGCGAGTCCATAAAGAGATCATTGATTCCGTTGGTTTTGAACCCATTGCTGTGATCTAACCGCGTAACCACTTTATAATCTTTGTCGAATATTGTTATTCTGCCACCATAAGATCCCATCCATAACCTTCCTTGCCGGTCGCGTAAAATGCCATATATCGATTTATCGGACAGTTCCCGGATAATATCTTCCTCTTTCCGTATGACTCCGTCTTTATAGGTGTATATGCCGTATTCGGCACCTATCCACATGGTTCCGTCGTTGTCTTTGAAAAAGGAAAGAATGTCTATGTTGCTCATGTCGAGCTTTATACGTTCTATTCGATTGCTTTTTGTATCGAGTTTCAGCAGGCCGTCATCGTATATTCCAAGCAGAAAAGTGCCGGGAGTCATTTCATGGAGGGAAAATACTTGTCCGTAAGGTCTGGATAAATATTTCGTGATGTCGAAACTTTTCAGTTGTTTATTGTCTTTAAATACAACCGCCTCATTTTCTCCACCCAGCCATATCTCTCCTTCGCTATCTTGAAATAGTCCCCAAACCGGTTTGTTTTTCTGTTTATCTTTGCCTTGGGTGGTGTAGGGAAGTACATGGAATATAGGTTGGGTATGACTGATAAAGTCCACTCCGCTGCTATAATTACCTATCCATATATTGCCAAACTTGTCTTGCAACAGGCTTCGTATATTTCCTGATGAAAGTCCATGTTTATCCATCGTTGCAGTGATGTTATAGAACTGTACGTTTTGGGGAGATTTGAAAGTGATGTTATGCAAATCGAGTATACTGATTCCGCCGATGTCACTGGCTATCCATAAGGTGCCGTCTTCCATTTCCTTTATGTCATATATATGGTCGGCTATCAATGAATGTGGATTATTGGACTCATGTTTGAAGATGGTAAATTCATCTGTCTTAGGATTGAGCAGCCCGAGCCCTTGATTTGTGCCCACCCAGATATTCTCCAGATGGTCTTTATAGATTGTATAAACGCTGTTTCCGGGCAGGCTGTTGGGATTCTCGGGAATGTTGGAGAGAGTGCGGATTGTCTTGTTTTCCAGATCAATGATGCTCAATCCACCTTGTGCATGCCCTATGTACAGATGCCCGTCTTCATCATCGAAAGCGCACCAGCTTGACGGTTTCAGTTCTCCTTTGATTTGATCTGATAATAAGGTGTATTTCTCATCCTTTTTGTTATAGTGTACTATCTGTCCTGTGTGGGCAACAATCCATATTCCGTCGTTAGAAGCGGGAGTTAGGTATGAAACATTGTTGATTGCTATCCCTTCTGAGGGCGTGCATCTTCTGATTTGCTCTGTAGAGCAATCGAGTATATACAGGCCGCTATTACTTCCTATCCATAGTTCATCTTCTTCTTCATCGTAGAGTAACGCATTCAGCGCATCATTCCCTAATTTAGAATTGGTACTTTTGTAAGTAGTGAACTTAAGCCCGTCGAACCGGTTCAGCCCCAGTACGGTTGCAATCCAGATACATCCCCGTTTATCTTGCGCAATGTCTTGGACATAATTATTCGATAGCCCATCTTCTATACTTAAGTGTTGTAATATGTAAGGCTGCGCCGTGCTGCTTGTTGTAAAAAGCAGCAAAACCAACAGAATCAATAGGGATGAATGTCGTTGCATAATCATTTGGCTTATGAATTTGTCTTTGCAACAAAAATACAATAAATTCGTGTTGCAGCTATCTCAAACAGTTGTTTTGCCCAATCTGTCCCTGCTGTTTGACGAATTTACCTTTGTATATACACCTTATGTGTGCCTCGTCCGGAAGTTGTAATGCCACTTTCCGGATTCTCTGCCCATTTCCTTAACTCTACAGAGGCGGTAGTGGGCCGCAACCCTGTTAGCTGGACATAATTCCTGACCGTCATATAAGGATGTCCGGTAAGATATTGCTTTGCCCGTTCCAGGCGTTCTTCCGGTGTGTACTTCTGCGAGGAACGGCGGAATTTCTGTTGCGAACGTTCCAGATCACAGTTATAATTGGTATTGTGAATCAATGATTTCTCTGCTCTGAAGTTGATGCTGCCTACTACGATGCTTCTTGCATTTCGTCGGGTGCTATCTGTTTCTCCGGTTTCCCGTTCTTTGTCTATGCGCAGAGCCAGTGAGGGAACAAAGGTTCCTATTCCATCCAACTTTACCGATTTCCCTTGTCCCATTTGGTAAGCCAGTTCATCGGCCAGTTCCTGTAGCAGACCTTTGATGTCACCTCTGGTAAATGAACTCTTTTCGGACAGTATCTTTGCAATGTAGTCCGTACTTGCTTGTCCGGATTGTACGAGGCGGGGATAAAGTATGCGTTTCCCGTCTTTGTTCGGCAGGTTCATCTCCTGCATTTCATATTCAGCCATAATATAGATTTATTTAGTGGTTATATGTTTCCTGTTTGCTCCGTATAGGGAAGAAACCTGCTCTCTATTCGTACAAAACTTATTTTCTCTTTATACAAAACCTGTCAAAGTTAATAAAAAAGTATATTCATAGTCTGCGAATATAAAAATGTAATTTACGAATTCATATTTGTAGATTACGAATATATAAATGAAGCTGCAATTTATAACTTTTTATTCGATGCCGCAAACTTTCCTTTGCATTATTAGGAACTTTCTGATGAAGAGAAGAGAACTTTTTCATTAACATGGGACAACTTGATTGTATATTGACCATTTTCACCCTTCTCTTCTCCCGATATCTCACTGCTTGTTCCGAAGTCAAACCCGTACTTTTGTCTGTCTCCTTTTGGTATGGGAGTATTGTAATTTAATAAGTCTTTTATCATTTAAAATCAGTAGAAGTATCATGAAAACGAACCTTTTCGTAAACAGAACTACAATTTGTATGAAGTCTGTTATTTTATTATGTATGGCGCTCTTACTTCCTTCTGCCATTGCAGGCAAGGGGAAAAACTCTCAGAAGAAAGTAATTTCTTATGTAGACACTTCACTCAACGGTTCACAGAAGTATGTGCTGAGAGTGGACGACAAACCTTTCTATATGACCAATGTACAGGTGCGTTTCGACAAATTGCGCTACCGTTGGAATTGGGATATAGCCACCTGCGAAAGATTAATTAAAGAAACTGCCGCACTGGGATTCAATACCCTTTCCATCCCTATTCATTGGGTGGAAGTGGAACCGGCTAAAGACAAATTCGACTGGACCACCCTGGATCTCTACATGGGACTGGCACAGAAATATAATTTTAAGGTAGAAATGCTTTGGTTCGGGCAGAACAGCGGTGGACATGTACAATGGCTGAAGCCCGACCAATTGCGAACTCCCGATTATGTGATGCACTCTCCGAAAGCCGGTGATTTCCAGTCTTTCTCTACGGCAGGTAGTTCTAAAGAAACTACCAGTGAATTTACAATCCGGCGTGATATCTCAGACTATACCTTAGACTTGAATGATAAGAAGCTATGTGCCCGTGAGGCCTATGTTTTAGGAAAAGTCATGGAGCATATCGCCCGCTGGGATGCGGAGAACGGAGCCAGACATACCTTGATCGGTGTGCAACTAAACAATGAAGTACGTAGCTTTCCGTCATCCACTATTATAGAATATATGAGCGAATTGGGGCGGGCTGTAAAAGAATCCCCTTACTCGGTATGGACACGAATGAACTGTACGTATGTCGATCTCCACTCCATACTTTATACGAATGAACAAATGCGTTCAACAACCGGTACTTATATAGACTTTGTAGGTATCGATACGTACCGCCACCATTTCCAGACGGAAGACAGTTTTGCGGAAAGTACACGTACCAATGTACCTTATATGGGAAAGAATTTTCGTATGATTATGGAAATAGGGGCTCGTGTACCCAATATAGCTCAGTTGCACCTTGCTGCTTTGTCCGGTAATAATGCTTTTGATTATTATGAATTGTGCGGCTCGGACGACTTGGGAATTTTTGTACAGGATGAGAAAGACGGTTTCGCACCTCGTGGTATCTATCTGGAAGATGTGAAGTTGGTTAATAAAATGCTGAATAGTGTCATGGTAGATATAGCGGTGAATGCCAGCAGATACGGTCTTTTTGTGCATAACTGGAAAGGTGATTCGCTGATGCCTACCGTAGGAGTCGAAGGTATCTCCTTTACTCCGGGATATATTAACTCACAGGCGGTTAGCATCCTTCGTAGCGGTAGTGAGATAGTGCTGGCTACTTCTAAGGGTGGAGTTTTCTCCTGGCCTGATTCTCTGAATATCCTATCTGCAAGTAAGGGATACTTTGACGCTCATAATAATTGGGTGGACGAAGGTACTGTTGATTTCCAGACGGATAAGCGGAAACACATTGTTACGTTGGATGCGGGAATTTGTCAAACTGTTCGTTTGGTTCGTGCTGCGCAACCGATGCCATCTGTGGTTTGTCCTGCGGAGCACATGGAGTTTGGTGGGGGTGTGGTGTTGGAAGCTGATGCGGAAAATTGCATCGGTTTCACCGGAGCTGGTTATCTGAACTTTCCGTTGGCAGGTGGATATGCTATCTGGAAAGATGTGGATGGAAAGAATGGAGGACAGAAAACTATCAGATTGCGTTATGCCAATGGGAAGTCGCAAGTCGCTACTCCCAACCTGATAGTGAATGGAGTGCAGAAACGCCTCCGATTGCCTTCTACCGGTTCGTGGGATACGTATCAGTATGTGGAAGTTACTGCCGAACTTAAACCTGGAACAGGTAATGTGATTCGTTTGGAGTCCAGATGGGATGGCGCCGGACATGTGGCTGAACTTCAGCTTATGGAAGAATAAAGTTGTATTGAGAATAGAGAGTAATTAAAAAGGTGTTACCTGGCGACGGGTAACACCTCTTTAATAGGGGTAACTTTGAGAGAATTATTTATTAGTAATGTATCTGTCCAGTTCCTTCAGTAAGGTAGTATCTATACTGTCGTAGGTGATATTTTCCGTGATTATATTCTCAATATTTTCCACCCGGTTTACGCTGTCGGCAATGCAACCCACATGTATGTTTTTGAGTTCGATGTCTTTTACCGGTAGTTTTTTATCTCCTCTCATTTCATAAATCATCTTTGCAGATTCGCAAGTGATGTTATTCATGTGGATACCTTCGATACGAGTGATGCGTTCTTCATAGGTGGGAACCAGATCTCTCCATTGATACAGAACATCCGTATCTATTTCAAAAACTCTCAGCGTACCTCCCGTCTTTATGTTCTCCATATAAATGTTCTCTACAAAGGCACCCCGGCGATGGTTGGTCTTTATAAAGAAAAGCCGGTGGACAGAGTTTGGAGCAGTACAGTCGTGCATGTAGATATTACGGATACCGCCGGATATTTCGCTGCCGACTCCAAGTAATGTTTGTCCATCCTGAATGATGCAATTGCGTATCACGATATTCTCAGTAGGAGTATTCAGACGCCATGCATCGCGGTTTCTTCCGGCTTTTATAACAACGGCATCATCTCCTTGATTGAATGTACAATTCTCTATCAGGAAGTTGCGGGTCATTTCTAAGTCGATACCGTCACTGTTGTGGCCATGGGCTTTCACATTCAGGTTGCGGGCAATGCCACCATCGCACATATACATGTGGATAGTCCAGAAGGGGCTTTCGCGAATCATGAAACTGTCGAGCAGTATATTCTTGCAACGGTTGAAGTGGATAAGGTGCGGACGCAGATGGTTTTCTCCCTGGGCCATTTGACGTTGTTCTACCGGTACGTCGGTAGATGCCATTGTATAAAGTTCTTTCAAGGCATTCATGTGGGGTTGAGGACGTTTGAACCATACTTTCCACAAATCCATGTGGGGCTTTAGCATTCCTTCTCCGGTGATGGCTATATTTTCACATTCAAAGGCATAGACGAGTGGTGAGTAGTTGTAACATTCCATCCCTTCCCATGAGGTCATTACTGCCGGCAGGTAATCTTCCGGATTATCCGTGAAGCGAACTACTGCATCTTTTTCCAGGTGGAGGTTTACATTGCTTTTGAAATGTATGGGACCTGTCAGCCATTCACCGGCAGGAATGACCACACGCCCTCCACCGGCTTTATTGCAAGCTTCGATGGCTTTACTGATAGCTTCTGTGTTTATATGTTTCCCTCCTTCGATGGCACCGTAATCCGCTATGGAGTAATCTTTCTCAGGAAAGATACATTCTTTGATCGGTTCCATGGGGAAAGGGGCAGCCACTTTAATTTCATTGTAAGATACCTTTGGAGAGCTACAGGAAATAAACAGGAGACATACAAAACTTACAAGGTATAAATGATATACCACATAGTGCTTTTTCATAATAGTTATATTTTAAATTAGTAAATGATACTTTTAATAATTAAATATTTGATTGCAAAGATAGAGATGTCTGGAGTGTTTAAATAGAGGGAGATTGTGCATTTAATGAGGGTAAATTGGGCATCTTTCAAATTTTCTTAAGATTCTCTTGTATATTCGTGTCTAGAGAATCATGAAGGTTGAAGTAGGATATTGGGCAAATAGGGCAAAGAAGCCGGGGAAATAGTTCAGTGAACAATCTCCCCTCCTATTTGACAAGTCTACCCCTTCCTTTTTAATATATCACTCTTACATTTGCATCGTTATCTTTTCAAAAAAGTAACGCAGGGATTATTAACCTTATATTCATATTAAAACGAAAAACAATGAAATCAGATTCATTTAGAAACAATCGGAAGGCACTGGCAGCCTTGCTACTTTGTAGTAGTTTCATTACCGGGTGTCCGTTGGCAGTGATGGCTGAGGGCAATGAGACTAATCTGGAAGTGGCTCAACAACAAATCAAAGTTTCAGGTGTGGTGAAAGATGCAATGGGCGAACCTGTTATCGGTGCCAGCATTCAGGAGAAAGGAACCTCAAACGGAATTATTACTGATGTTAATGGTAATTTCTCGCTTTCCGTAAATCAGGGTGCCACGCTTGTTATCTCTTATATTGGTTTTAAAACTCAGGAAATTCCGGTTGTGGCAGGGAAAATACTGGATGTTACCCTGAAAGAAGATACCGAGATGCTGGAAGAAGTTGTAGTAGTAGGTTTCGGTACGCAGAAGAAGGTGAACCTGACCGGTTCCGTAGGTATTGCTACTGCCAAAGAAATAGAATCGCGTCCGGTAACTTCTGCAACTCAGGCTTTGCAGGGTTTAGTACCGGGCCTGAAGATTACCACTAGTTCCGGACAGTTGGAAAAGGATATGAATATATCTGTTCGTGGTACAGGTACTATCGGTTCTGGTTCCAATAGCCTGTCTCTTATACACATCTCCGAGCCCACGAGACTAGCGCTCATCTC
>ENA-OXET01000712-OXET01000712.1-human-gut-metagenome-genome-assembly--contig:-NODE-712-length-11908-cov-6.671644_pt1 | contig 11908 bp, 8 predicted proteins | sample MGYA00249831_ERZ652256 | MGnify/ENA primary metagenome ERZ652256 (study PRJEB26925, sample SAMN05826983) | human gut metagenome | biome: ENVO:2100002; feature: ENVO:00000062; material: ENVO:00002003... | reverse complement strand
ACACAAGGCTATTCGTCGGCAGCGTCAGATGTGTATAAGAGACAGGATTATGAAGGTATGATTAAGGAAGGTGAAGAACTTGCCGCACTCAATCCGCATATCGTAGTAAAAGTTCCCTGTATTGCCGACGGTATCAAGGCTGTCAAATATTTCACTTCCAAAGGGATTCGTACCAATTGCACATTAGTATTTTCCGTAGGACAAGCATTGCTGGCTGCCAAGGCAGGAGCTACTTATGTTTCTCCGTTTGTAGGGCGTCTGGATGACATCTGTGAAGACGGTATTGCACTGGTAGGCAAGATTGTAGAAATGTATCGATATTACGGTTATACTACACAGGTACTTGCAGCTTCCATTCGTCATACAGCGCACATCATGCAATGTATTGAAGTAGGGGCTGATGTAGCAACCTGTCCGTTGTCTGCCATCAAAGGTCTGCTTAATCATCCGTTGACGGATTCCGGGTTGAAAAAGTTCCTTGAAGACTATAAACGTGTAAACGGATAATAAAAAATACTCTATAAGCCTATCTTTCACGGTTTTCTTGAACAATATTGGCGTAAAATAGAATAAAACAACTATTTTTGCGCTCAATATAAATATAAAAAGAGAAAAAGCTGATGAAAGAAAGGCTTATTGGATTGATAAAGACGTACATTCTCTTCGTCTGTATCTTTATACTACAGAAACCGTTATTTATACTCTACTACAGTTCTTTGTATGCAGGAACTTCCTGGACAGACCCTTTCAAGATTATCTGGAATGGTTTACCGCTCGACCTCTCGCTTGCCGGATATTTAACGGCTATTCCCGGACTATTCTTCATAGCGTCCGCCTGGACACTTTCCAAGGCACTCCGCCGTATCTGGAACGGCTATTACTTCTTCATCGCTATTTTGCTCGCTGTCATTTTCATTGTTGATATAGGTTTATATGAGTATTGGGGCTTCCGCCTGGATGCTACACCGCTCTTTTATTTTTTCTCTTCTCCCAAAGATGCGCTGGCAAGTATCAGTATATGGCAGGTGCTGGGAGGGATAGTAGCTATGATCCTGTATGCATCATTGCTTTACGTTCTTTTTCTTTGGATACAGAAAGGCATCTGGAAAAGGATGAAACTGCCTTATCGCCGATTGTCGGTGTCAGGTGTAATGCTGTTACTGACCGGTTTGCTTTTTATTCCTATTCGTGGTGGTTTTACTGTTTCTACAATGAACACCGGCAAAGTTTATTTCAGTTCCAACCAACGCTTGAACCATGCAGCTATCAATCCGGCATTCAGCCTGATGGAATCTCTATCCAAGCAAAAAGATTTCGGCAAGCAATATCGTTTTATGGAAGCGGCACAGGCGGATGAGCTGATAAAGAATCTGGTAGATCCGTCAGTGCTGGACAGTACTGCAATGGTTCCCGATACTTTACGTACGACTTTATTCAAGACAGAACGCCCTAATGTTATCTTTGTTATATTGGAGAGCTTCTCATCCAGATTGATGACAACTTTGGGCGGTGAGCCGGATGTTGCCGTACAGATGGATAGTCTGGCAAAGGAGGGAGTACTCTTTACAAACTTTTATGCCAACAGTTTCCGCACAGACCGTGGACTGGTGGCTATTCTGAGTGGCTATCCCGCACAGCCTACCACGAGTATCATGAAGTATCCCCGTAAGACACAGAATCTTCCTGCCATTGCAGGTAGTCTGCGTGATGCCGGATACCGTACTAAATATTATTATGGAGGTGATGCCGACTTTACGAATATGCGTTCCTATCTGATGTCTTCCGGTTTCGAGAATATTATTTCCGATCAGGACTTTCCCGTATCAGAGCGCTTGAGTAAATGGGGAGCGCATGACCATCTTGTTTTCAACCGTTTGCTGGAAGATATGAAAGCTGAGGCGGCAGACACAGCTTCGGCAGAAAATGCCCGTCCTTTTTTCCAGGTATTGCAAACCTCCAGCAGTCATGAACCCTTTGAAGTTCCGTATCGCCGGCTGGCGAATGATCGTTTAAACGCTTTTGCTTATACCGATAGTTGTGTAGGCGACTTTGTGAAGCGTTTCCGCGAATTGCCGCAATGGAAGAATACAGTGTTGGTATTGGTTCCCGACCATCTGGGTGCATATCCTGAACATCTGAATAATCTATCGGTAGATCGTTACCAAATTCCCCTGTTATTGATAGGAGGTGCGGTTAGCGAACCAAGACGCATTGATATATATGGTTCCCAACATGATATTGCAGCTACTTTATTGGCACAATTATCATTGCCGCATCAGGATTTTGTGTTCAGTAAAGATATGCTGAATCCGGCTTCTCCACATTTTGCATTCTTTGCCGTGCCGGATGCTTTTGGGATGGTGACACCGGACAATCAGTTGATATTTAATTGCGAAGCTAATGCCGTGGCAGTAGATGAAGGCAGTACGAAAGGAAAGAACTTGCTGCCGGGCAAGGCCTATTTGCAGAAATTGTATGATGACATTGCTAAAAGATAAAACAAGATGATGCTATTAGAACTTTTGAATGAGGTTGTTGACATTGATACTGACATATTCCTCTCCCTCAACCGGATGCACAGTCCGTTCTTTGATTATTTCATGAGTACCTACAGTGGTAAATGGATTTGGATACCCATGTATGCTGCCATTTGGTACGTGATGCTACGTAATTTCCATTGGAAAGTGACTTTGTTCTGCATGGTCGGCCTGGCACTCGTAATTACCATTGCCGATCAGACGGGGGCGACATTGATACGTCCGTATGTGGAACGTCTCCGCCCTTCCAATCTGGAAAATCCTATATCCGATATGGTACATATTGTAAACGGACGTCGAGGAGGGCGTTATGGTTTCCCGTCTTGCCATGCTGCCAATACTTTCGGCCTGGCATTCTTTGTCTGGTTTCTTTTCCGTAAGCGATGGCTCACCGTATTTATGATGGGCTGGGCGTTGCTGACCTGCTATTCGCGTATCTACCTGGGAGTACATTATCCGGGAGATCTCATAGTGGGAACACTGATCGGATTATTGGCCGCATATATCGTATACCGCCTTTTCTTGAAAGTCAGCGGGTATAAGACCATGAAGAAAGTTCCCCATATTTATGCTCCTATATTGGTGGGCGGATTGACGATAGTGGGGATACTGATATATTCCACGGTGATGATCTTATAGATTCAGAACTGATAATTGACTGTCACCATTGCTTCCCTCGGACGTATATTTAGCCGTGAAGTGTAACTTTGCGTGGCGGAATACGTTGTGTAAGCATACTCTTTTTTGTTGAAGAGATTGTTAAGGGTTGCTTCCAATCTCCATTTTTTTCTTTTATAGATAAGGGATGCATCTGCGAACACTGTGTTGAGATGTGTGTTTCCTCCTAGGTCATTCCGGTAATGTTCGCCGGAGAGCCGCAGGTCCACTTGCCCAATACTGAATGTGAGATGTAATCGTTGTACGAAGTCCAGTAACGGGGTGAGACGGGTGTCACTTCCTATCTTGCTGCCACCATAGCCTAATGTGGCATGATATTCCGCTTCAAAAACATCTGCGGGCGACCAGATTATTTTAGGCTCTGTTTTCAGATAATCATAACGATAGGTTTGCAGAAGACTTTGCTGATTACCTTTGCTGTCAGCCAGGCGTGTAAGCTGTTCACCATTGCTGCGACTGAGTAGTAGGGTGAGTGAGGTTTTCAAATGCCAGTCGTATATACCTTTGGACAAAGTACTGCTGAGATTCCAGCTGTCGCTATGGTTCGGTAGTTCACGACGAGTGTAGACAATGGCATCTTCGGAAACACTCTGTTCGAAAAGGGTATTCCGATTGCTGCGGCTGTAGGTTAGTGCGGCGGTGATGAAAAATTCCTGTACAGTGTTTTTGTACTCTCCGTAGAGATTGTAAGTTTGCGTGGTGTTGGTTGGGAAAAGTCCGTTGCCGTCTCGCCAGGTGCGGTAATCGGTTTGGTAGAGTCCCGGATACAAGTCGGAGAAGTCTCCTGCCGAACGTTTCAGACTGCCATAAAGGGAAAACGTCCAATGATAATCCAGTTTATAGCGCAAATACGTGGATGGATTGAAGAACAGGAACGAACGCTGTTGTGAGAAATACCGTTCTGCTTTCAGAGGAAGGGAAAGTGTTGTCAGCCATTTTCCACGTTCCAGTTGGAAGTAGGGGGTAAGATACAATGACAGGTGCGAAGCATTGAAATCATTAGGCTGTTTTGTCGGAGTATATTTCAGGGTAGCCCGTTCTCCTTGTATTCCTGCCTTATATTGTTGGGTAAATCCATTATACTTTCGCAGATATGCGGCACTGTTATCTGTGTAGAAGTTATGCTGGTTGAATTTACTTTTTCCTTCTTCGAGTAGTAAGGATGCAGGTTGGTAAGCATACTGTGTCACCGAACGAAATTCCCAGGTTCTGCTTTCCCGGTTCCGGATAAGGTTAAAGTAGTTTCCGGCACTTAGTTGTGAAGTTTGCAGAGTTTGTCCCAGTTCCTCCGAACGTCCGCGATTTATTTCTCCGTCTACGGTGAAGCGGTTGGATATATAATTCCGGTTGCTGTTATCTTCATAACGCAGTTCCAGATTAGCGATGTCACTTCTCAGACGATAATGGTAGGTTTCATCTATTTGTATGGTATCTGTCGGTTGATAATAAATTTGGGTATTTCCCCGTTGCTGTTGTATTATATCATGAGTATATCCGGCTTGCAGGCGTAAGCTGCGGTCATCATTCCATTTGTACATACGGTTGCCGTTCAGGGTGTGGGTTTCATTGAATAGCAAGCGATTCTTGTCTAATGGTGCGCTGATGCCCGGTTGGGAGAGAAAACCGGAAAGTGGAACTTGTTGCTGGTTGTTTCCGGTCAGTCTTGTTTGCTCGTTGCTGAGGTCCTTGCCATTGTTATTTGTCTTGTAATTATAGACACTCTGTTTTCCTTTACCCAGTTGAAGGGCATTCAGTCCGGCTTCCCACAGGAGTTTGTCGTTGTTGTCACTCCATCCGGTTCCCAGTGTACCGTTTGTTATCCATTGGTCACGTGCTTTCGGGTCCAGTTTCAGGTTCAATGCCACTTCATCGGAATTAATTTTTCCTTTCAAGGCCTTTACTGACTGATAGTTCTCCATGATTTCCGCACTCTTTACGGCTTTGGCACTCAGATTGTTGTTGATTTGGTTATAACGTCCGCCTGTCACATCCATTCCCTCCACAAAATAATGGTCGATAGCTTTTCCTTTATACTTTACCTGTCCGTTTTCATCTACATCCACACCCGGAAGTTTCTTTAATACATCCTTTATGTGTACATCTTTGGATGAGGTAAATTGTGCCAGGTCATATCTCACCGTATCTTTTCGGGTATTGATACGTCCGGGACGTATTTGTACTTCTTTTAGCATGATCGATTCTGCCTGTAGGTTGATATTCAGAGTTCCTGCTGCACTGATATTGCGCATCTCTCTCTTATAGCCTAACAAGGAAACATTAAGCTGCAATATCCCATTATGTTTCCAGGGTAGAGAATATTGCCCTTTGGCATCGGTCAGTGTGTAATCTATCATCATGTTTCCGCGTAACACACTGATCATTACAGCTTCCAGCGGTTGATGGGTTTCTGCATCTGTTATTTTCCCACTCAGAGTTTGAGCACGACTAATTGTTGAAAAACAAAGAAAAGAGAGGAAAGCCATAAGGAGAAGTAATCTGTTCATAATCATGCAAAGTTAACTTGTTCTATAAATTATCATCTAACATAATATAAACTAATTGTGATCGGGACACTTATATTCAATTGATTGAATACAAGGATGCGGTCTCGTAACTTATTCACCCCGTTCCAGTGGATTATAAGGAACGTTTTTCGGGTTCTTGGTTGCATTGCCGCGTTCATCACTTACTTTAATGGTAACGTTCGGCATACTTCCGGTGATAAATCCCACCGGATCTGCATAATAGCGTTCATGTACTTTATTGTATGCTTTACGATTCATCGGTTCATGCTTCTTTCCATCGAAGAGTATAGGCCTGTCAGTATGGCATTGCTCTATACCTGTGGCGGTGAATGAATAATGCCCTTCACTGTCTACGGCTTTCAGTATCAGCCCCGGCAATCCGCATAATTTCCAGGGACCTTCGCTAACAGGAATTTCTGTAGTGAACCATGCTGTCCATGTCCGTCCTTTGAACCGACATTCGGCTTTGCCGCAGAGGTAGGAGAGGATACTGTCGTTTTCTGCCAGTATCTTCCACTGCGGACGTTCATCCGGTTCTTCGCAACGCAGGCGGGATATGCCTGCTATTTCATCGAGAGTCGTTACTTTTCCGGCAGGATAACCTCTGAAGGTACGTTCGCTCAGTTTGCTTGTTCCGTATTGTTTCAGATGTTCATTAATCGTTTCCTGCGAGGCTTTATTGGCGAAGTCTACTGCCAGTACAGAGTCGCAAACATACTTGGTGTAATTGTAGAACTTAGAGAGATTTTTACCGACTTCCAACATCATAGTTTCTTCCGTAACATTTTCCGGCTTTTCTGTATTACTGATACAGCGCGTTTCGTATTGCACAAGGATTTGTGCCTCACCGATGGTATCATTTTGGATTTTCGTTCCATCGGAAACGATGATTTGTGCCTTCGCTTGTGATGCGAACAATATAGCGAGACACAGATTAAAAAAGATAATTCTTGCACTCATAGTTTTACTTTTTAGAGGTTTGACATGCTGTTGCCAGCAAATATTGTAGTGCAAAACTATGCGGATTTTACTTCAGAAGAGGCTGAAAGTTATTACTGAAATATTACTCAATGCATAATATCTGCCTCGTACGTACCTATATTTGCAAGCTAACTTTTACCTTTGCCGGTACTAAATGAAAGTCTTTCTAAGCGAGACTAAAAAAAGAACAATTATGGAACAACGGATTAAGATCGTTTGGATATTCTCCATCGTATCGATGCTGCTTATTACCTGCGGACAGGTTTACTGGTTGCGTAATCAGTATCAATATATGAATGATGAACAGATCAATGATATTTATGATCGCATCTTGCAGACCACTCAACAGTATGACTCTATCCGTACTCCTCAACCCAAAAAGGTGCTCAACAATGCCAATATGTTCTTCTATCAACTGAGCAAATCCATTGATTTGGAACACCGCACCACCATTGATGAAGTGATTTTGGGTGCTCTGAAAGGAAGAGAGTTGGAGAACATGGGAGGGAATGTAGAAACTCTCAAGATAGAGACGCGAGATTCGGCTAAGGTGGATGGCCAAACAAAACACACACAGCGTGAGCAATGGGCATTGGATAGTATCATTCCTAAAGAAAGGATCATCGTTATGGATTCATTTAAGATTAATATGTCTGATAAAGATGCTCCTAATCTGAATTCGGTGATTAATCTTTATCGTCTTGAACTGGATGTACCTTTCGCATTGCAGCAATTTGATTCTTTGCTTGCCATGCGCTTGGACAATCAACCGTTTACCACGCATCTGGTGGTTTCCGAAGATTCCATTTACCAGTGGAATGCGGAACTGAAACGACAAGGTACGTTGTTCAATCCGTATATAGAAGTAATGTATCCTTATAATCCCCTGAAACGTCAGTTTGTGCTTGTTTCCGTGAAGGTTTCCCCTCATGCGGTACTTGTGCGTATGGGTTGGCAGTTAGTGGGCAGTACCTGTCTGATTTTTCTGCTGGGGCTTTGTCTGCTGTTTCAGATAAAAACCATTTTGAAGCAACGACGGATAGACGAACTGCGAAAAAGCTTTGTAAATACTATGATACATGAACTGAAACGTCCCGTCCAGGCTCTGAAAATGTGTATAGCCTTTCTCAATGACAAATCTATGCGAACAGATGAGAAAGCAATGGATGAAGTGATTCACGATTCCATGTCCGAGCTGGATAACCTGTCGGCCTATCTTTCGAAATTACGTGATATGACGCGTGCCGATGATGAACACACGCAGCTTTCCGTCCGTACCTTTGATATAAAGACGAGTTTGGAAAAGCTTGTCCGGCTTTACCATATGCCTGAGGATAAGGATGTTGCTATTGAAACCCATTTCAGTTCGGAGACTCTGGTAACGGCAGACCCAGTGCATGTTTCTAATATTATCAGTAATTTGATAGAAAACGCCGTGAAGTATTCGGGCAAGTCTGTGCATATTGTTGTAGATTGTCTTTTGCAGGATCACCAATTGATGATACGGGTGTCTGATGATGGTATCGGTATTCCGGTTTCCGAACAGAATCGTGTATTCGATAAGTTCTATCGGGGCAGTAATCTTCCCGATCGTTCGTTGCCCGGCATTGGTCTGGGGTTGAGCTATGTAAAGTTGTTGGTAGAGGCGCATCATGGAAGTATTTCTTTAAATAGTCAGGCAGGCAAGGGGACAACGATTGAAATTATTATTCCCCAATAAGTCTGTGCTAACCCGCATAATCCATACTCTAAAATAATCAATGATATGAAAGCCTTGAAAATACTTTTTGCCGATGATGATTTGAAATATTCAATGCTGTTGAAGCGCTTTCTTGAGAAGGAAGGCTATGAAGTGACTTATGCCGGAAACGGGAAAATTGCTCTGGAACAATTTCCGCTCATAAAGCCTGATTTGGTATTGCTCGATATCAATATGCCCGGTTATAATGGCTTTGAAGTGGCCGAACGTATCCGCGAGACGGATAAACACGTCCTGATCTTCTTCCTTTCCGACCGTAGCGATAAGGCCGACCGTCTGCAAGGTTTCCAGCTTCGTGCGAACGATTATCTTGCCAAGCCGTTTTATCCGGAAGAACTTATAGCCCGTATCCATGAACGTTTCACTTCCCAGCTTTCCGATACGGTGGAGGAGGAGACTTACCGTTTTGGTCAGTCTGTCTTCAATTACAGTATCAATGAAATACGAACGGGAAATAATAAAGTACTTATTACCTCCCGTCAGGCAGAGATCCTCCGCTTGTTGGCGAAGAATCTCAACTTGGCTGTAGACCGTGACTTGCTGTTGAATACAGTTTGGAGTAGTACCTCTTATGCAAACTCTCTGGCGTTGAATGTACAAATTACTTATTTGCGTAAGGCGCTTCGCAATGATCCTTCAGTGAAGATAGAATCGTTGATGAAGAAAGGATATATATTATCCTTTAATGACTGCAATGGGCGATAAGGTAGTCAGAATACGTACCAGATCAGCCTGATTGGCCATTACTTCATCAATATTCTTATAGGCGCCGGCAGCCTCTTCCAAGTCTTGACGTCCACGAATGGCATGTATGATATTCTGCGATTCAAGACGGGCAATTTCCTCTTCGAGTGATAGACTGCGTACAGCCTCAGAACGGCTCATCGCGCGTCCTGCCCCGTGTGAAGAACTCAAGAAACTTTCCGGGTTACCTAATCCCTCTACTATATAAGAATGTGTGCCTTGTGATCCCGGAATAATACCTATTTCTCCGATGCCGGCATGTACAGCCCCCTTTCGGTGTACAATTACATTCTCTCCGAAATGTTCTTCCCATGCAGCATAGTTGTGTGCAATGTTGATCATTGGTTCGAAAGTGGCGTTAGGTAATGCTTCGGCTATAATTTCTTCAATGCGTTCCATCATAAGTTTACGGTTGGCAAGGGCAAAAGCAACGCAATATTCCATTTCCGCCCAGTATTGTTTGAATTCCGGTGCACGCAGCGGGAGGAAAGCGAGTTTTATATCCGGCTTTACACTGGAATACCAGCGGGTGTTTAGTGTTTCGGCCATCTGGTTATAGTAATCGCCTACCATCTTTCCTAAATTTCGGCTACCGCTGTGCAGCATAATCCACAGGTAACCGTCGTTGCAACGTTGCAGTTCGATGAAGTGGTTACCACCACCTAATGTACCGATTTGTTTTCGTGCCGATACTAATTGGCGATTTACGACTGTCATTTTCTCTGTGTCGAAACCGGTTGGCATATATTGTTCATCTTGCGCGGCTTTATGATGCTCTCTTCCCAAGGGAATCCGTTTACGTATTCCTCGCATAATCTCTTTGCGAAGTACATCCTGCGGTATTTCTTCAACAAGAAGATTTGTTTTCACGGCACACATACCGCAACCGATATCTACTCCTACCGCGTTGGGGATTACTACTCCTTTTGTTGCCAGTACACCACCTATCGGCATACCTTTACCCCCATGTGCATCGGGCATCAGTGCAAGGTGATGAAAAAGGAAAGGCAGTGTTGTCAGGTTGTTTACTTCTTCCCAGGCATGTGCATCCAGTTGGTCTACCCAGAGTTTTACGGGTACATTGTTCATTGCAATAACTTTCATATTTCGATGTCTTTTAAGTTGATGTTGCAAAGATTTGCATGGAGGTGCGCAATGTTTTTGCATAGTAGAGATTATTTTTCAATTTTGTGTGTTGTTTTGTTGTATTTATGCAGTATTTCCGTAGTTTCTCCATGCAATCTCCATGCAGTCTCCGTATCCGGTCCGTAGCTGCTCCGTACTGGGTCTGTATCGGCTCAATGTTTTATCTGATTTCTTAGATACGGACTTGATACGGACTTGACACGGGCAGGATACGAATCAGATACTTATAAAGGGCTTGTATCCAGTATATACTGTTGCCGCAAATATTGCTTTTTGATGCGTTGAATCTCCTTATCCTGTTGTTCCAAAGATACTGATTGATAAATGAACCACTCTAGTTGGTAAAGTGAACAACTGGAGTCGGTCGATTGAACAACTCCAGTTGGTAGAGTGAATGACTCCAGTCGGTCATTGGCTAAAAAGTATGATAGGGTGTATATGAACGGGAGGGTAGTCTTGCAGCCTTATGTGTTGAGTTTAAGTGCCATTGTTGTGGCACACAAGACTGGAAAGAAGGTATGACATGAATGTGGCTGAAACTATAAGGAGACCGGAAGTTTCAGCCGGAGAGCCGATGAATAGGGAGATTGGGACAGAACTGTAAGACTGAAAGAACTGAAAGAAGAAATTTAGAGATACCGTCAGTTATTGGCTGTATCTCACCCTATATTTGTCCCCATACATGGAATAAAAAAGCGGGCAGCTCCCAATATTTATATGCTTTAGTATTTCTTTTACAGAAAACTTTTATAATTTTGCCTGTATTAAAGAACAAAAATATAAAAAGTAAGAAAAAGAGGACGAAAGATAGAATATTGTAGAACGTCGAAGACGTATTATTCTGAAGGTTAAATCTGGTAAATTGAACTTTTGGTCATGAATAATATAAGTCTGAGCATTGTTCACACCCGTACAGGGCGTGGAACTGCTTCGCTTATTTCATGACCAAGGCTTACCAGAGCCGAACCTTCAAGAAATTTGTGATGTGGGTTCGCGCTCTTTTTTTGTTATTAATAAATTAAATAATAGTTGTTTGTAAATATGAAAAACATGTATTTATTAGGAGTATTGCTCCTGTTGCTTTGTTCTTGTTCATCGGCCGATAAAGTACTAAGCGAGAAAGCGGAAAAAACAATTAGTATGCTCGAAAATCTGCAAAAGGAAAATCGGATATCTGATGTTACTTTTCAGGAAGCACGAGAAAACGTTATACAGTATGATTATAAAAGCTTCTTTGGGAAATATTGGTTTGGAGCGGTATTCATAGCATATGTAATCATCACTTTGGTAGCGACCAATGTAGAGTCGGAAGAGAACTTGGATCGTGCCAAGCCATTGTCTAAGTGGAAAGTCTATTTAGTTTGGCTTTATTCTGGTTTGTGGGGAGGGCATATTTTCTTTTTATGGAATAAACACAATAATACGTTGGCTTCTGTTTGGAAATGGTTCTCTTTTATAATGGTTCTTTTGGTGTTTATATTCAATTATACCTGTCTCTTATACACATCTCCGAGCCCACGAGACTAGCGCTCATCTCG
>ENA-OXET01000710-OXET01000710.1-human-gut-metagenome-genome-assembly--contig:-NODE-710-length-11930-cov-6.128253_pt1 | contig 11930 bp, 14 predicted proteins | sample MGYA00249831_ERZ652256 | MGnify/ENA primary metagenome ERZ652256 (study PRJEB26925, sample SAMN05826983) | human gut metagenome | biome: ENVO:2100002; feature: ENVO:00000062; material: ENVO:00002003... | reverse complement strand
CGAGATGAGCGCTAGTCTCGTGGGCTCGGAGATGTGTATAAGAGACAGGTTAATATTACAGGACATGGGAAAGGTGGAAGAAATCAGGAAATTGCATTATCGGCAGCGGAAGGTATTAAGGGAATGCCAAATGCAGCAGTATTCAGTATAGGTAGCGATGGAACAGACGGACCTACGGATGCGGCAGGTGGATATAGCGATGGTGATACAGCAGGAGTCTTAAAGAATAAAGGAATAGATATATTTGAAGTGCTTAAGAATAATGATGCTTATAATGCTTTGAAACTAACAGAGGGGCTTATTATAACAGGTCCTACGGGAACAAATGTTAATGATGTTTCCGTGTTGCTTATAGGATAATATATTAAAGTAGTACTACTGTGAAAAACAATCACAGTAGTACTATTTTTTTGAAAAAATATGTGATAAAATGTCACCGAAAAGAAAAAGGCGTGTCTGAGAGAACTTAATATGAAGAAGAACATAAGTCTTAGATTTATAAGGATAAGAACTACAATTGTTCTGATAGTTTCTTTTTTAATTATTAATGCATTTATACATGTACAGTTTTACAATCAGAGGAAAGAAGCAAAATTAAATGCTGAGTACACGGCAGAATAAATATTTCTGTCAGGGAAATGCCTGGAACAACGCCAGAGACAGCTATGTATAAGGTTGTTGTTGCAGATACGGGAATCGGAATGAGCAAGGAATATCTGCCACATATATTTGAAACATTTACAAGAGAAAATACAAGTACAGAAGGCAAGGTTTAAAGAATATGATGACAAAAGTATCTTCTGATAAATGGATTACTGGATTCGTTGTAAGAATGATAATAGGAGGAAATAGCTTATGATGTACAATCCACAGCTTGAGACATTTATGTGTGTTGTAGAATCTGGAAGTTTCAGTAAAGCAGCAGAAAAATTATATATATCATCGCCGGCAGTTATAAAGCAGATTAATTCATTGGAAGCAAGCCTTGGTGTACAGTTATTTTCCAGAACACACAGAGGACTTGTTGTAACAGAGGCGGGCAAGTCAATATATAATGATTCTAAATATATAATCGGATATTGCAAGGATTCTGTAAAACGAGCTAAAGATGCTATGCAGGTATCAGAAGATGTAATCCGTGTTGGGGTATCACCTCTTACACCGCCACAGATTTTTGTGGAATTGTGGCCTAAGATTCAGAAATTATATCCAGATATGAAATTCAAACTTATAACATTTGAAAATACTAGTGAAAATGCGAGAGAAATACTTGCAAATCTTGGTCAGAATATTGATGTGGTAGCAGGTGTTTTTGATGAATCATTACTGGAATTAAGAGGCTGCGCGGGTGTTGAGATTTCCAAAGAACCTTTTTGTGTTGCAGTTTCCATTCATCACAGACTGGCAAAGAAAGATGTTATTACTTTTGATGATATGAAGAATGAAACGCTAATGATTATGCAGAGAGGGTGGAGTTCTAATGGAGATAAATTAAGAGATGATATTATAGAGAATTATCCTGAAATTAAGTTATCTGATTTTGACTTGTATAATATTGATGTATTTAACAGATGTGAGAATAATCAGGAATTGCTGTTGGCATTCAAAGGCTGGGAAAGCGTACATCCTCTTATAAGAATTAAGTCAGTTGACTGGGATTATACTATGCCATATGGACTGTTATATTCCAAAGAGCCTTCTGCAAAAGTAAAGAAGCTTGTTAAAGCAATTGAGAAAGTAAAATAGATATAACCTAAAGGTTAATACTGAGTAACGAATTGAGACTTCTTAAAGGGAGTCTCTTTTTTTATACTTAAATCAGGATAAGAAAGATAATTAATGAAACAGGAGGTGAGATTGTGGATACAGGACTTTCAGAAGTTATAGGAGATGAGCCTCCAACTTATGCATGTGTAGGAACAAGTGATGGAATTGCATCTTACAGAAGTATGGAAAGATACATTTCAAGAATAAAGAATAATGGAACTAATGCAAAGATAGAAGTCTTTGACGGTCTTTCACATGGATTCGGACTTGGACAGAATACAGTTGCAGACGGCTGGCTTGACCGGGCAGTAATGTTCTGGGAAGACAATATGAGGTGAAAAATGAATAAGAAATTAGTAATCAGAATAGTAACAGATGTTCTTATGACAATAAGCCTGTTGCTACTTATGCCATATAGTCTTCTGAGTGAAACAGCACATGAGTGGATAGGAATAGCAATGTTAATTCTTTTCATATTTCATCATGTTTTAAACAGAAGATGGATAAAGTCTGTAGCAAAAGGTAAGTATAAGCCTTTAAGGATTATTCAGACATTACTTGTTGTTGTGATGTTACTGCTTATGCTTGGCTCAATGGTAAGCGGAATATTGCTTTCAACACACATATTTAAAGATATAAATATTGCCGGAACATCAATGGCAGCCAGACAGGTGCATATGTTTTGTGCATATTGGGGCTTTGCTGTTATGTCAGTCCATATAGGAATGCACTGGAACATGGCTGTTACTATGGCAGGGAAATTATTTAAAGAGCCTTCAGTATTAAGAAAATGGGGTGCGAGATTGATAGCATTAGTTGTGGCAGGTTATGGAATATTTGCATTTCATAAAAGACAGATTGGGGAGTATCTCTTAATGAAAATGCATTTTGTTTTCTATGATTACACAGAAAATGTAATTTTTTTTATGCTTGATTATCTTGCAGTAATGATACTTATAGCGGTTGCGGGGTATTACATAAGTATGCTGCTTAAGAAGATAAAATAATAATTTTGAAAAGGAGAACATGATTATGAGAATTTTATTTATTAACGGAAGTCCTAACAAGACAGGAAACACAGCACAATTAGCAGAGAAATTACTTGGTGACAGAAAGTATGAAACACTCAATCTTACAGATTACAGGATTGGAAGTTATGGTCAGAATTTTTCAGATGATGAACTTGATATAGTTATCTCTAAGATGAAAGAAGCTGACGTTATTGTTATAGGTTCACCATTATACTGGCACAATATATGCGGCTCAGTAAGAAATGTACTTGACCGTTTTTATGGACTTGTAAGTGAAAAAGACCTTAAAGGAAGAGATATGTATTTTCTGTTTCAGGGAGCTGCACCTGAAAAATGGATGCTGGAAGCAGGCGAATACACAATGAAGAGATTCGCTGGGCTTTACGGAATGAATTACAGAGGCATGGCTACTGATAAGACAGAGGCTGTAAAGTTAGGAAAGAATATAAAGTAAGCTGCATAAGGAGACAGAGCATGAATAAGAAAATATTTATAATATTAGTCCTTACAATGATTATGCTTTGTGTTTCTGCATGTGGGAAAACAGATAATAAGGAGCAGAGCAGCGTGAATAATACAAGCAATATTTCCAATACACAATCAGCTAATTTGAGTGGGACTGTTCCTGATGAACTCGATTACATACCCGATGGATATGAAAATCCGGCAACACAGCAGGGAACACTTAATAAACTTACATATGATACATGGGAGTCATTCAGTTATGAGCAAAAATCTAATAAAATAACTAAGGAAGCATGGGTATATCTGCCGTATGGATATACAGATGAAGAAGAATATAATGTATTTTATCTGAGTCATGGTGGCTGGAGCAATGAAACGACTCTTATGGGTACAGATGATAATCCAAAATCATTTAAAAATGTTATTGATAATGCAATACAGGACGGGAATATAAAGCCTCTTATTATTGTACTGCCTACATATAATAACACAAGTGAGAACGACAGTAGTGATTACAGCCTTGCAATCCAGCTTACCAACCAGTTTCATAATGAATTAGTCAATGACCTTATTCCAGCGGTGGAGAGTAAGTATAGTACATATGCAAAGGACACTACACCACAGGGTCTTAAGGAATCAAGAGACCACAGGGGTTTTGGCGGATTTTCAATGGGGTCTGTAAATACATGGAACACATTCCGCTATTGTCTGGATTATTTCCGATATTTTATGCCTATGAGTGGAAGTTATACAACCGATGGTGAATATATGGCAGATTTAGTAAGACAGCAGGGTTACAGTTCACAGGATTTCTTCATCTTTGCAGCATCAGGAACTGATGATTTTGCATATAGCGCATTTAAGGCACAGATTATGGCTATGGCAAATAATTCAGGAGGAATGTTTAAGCTTGCAAAGAATGAATCAGAAGGAAATATGTCTTTCTTAGAAAGAGAAGGCTATAAACATGATGCAAAAGCAACTGATGAATATACATACAATGGCTTGAGGTTTTTCTGGAACGGCCAGACTGATACACAATCAGCAGATAACCAGAGTTCATCATCAAAGGCGTATAATGTAGAACAGGGAACAAGCAAATACAGGGATTTCGTTCTTGACAATGTCCTCCATTCAGAAACAGAAGGTGATATTCATTATAATGTGTATATTCCTGAAGATTATGACGGAACAGAAAGTTATGCATTATTTATGACGCTGCCGGGATATCAGGGATTATATTTTCAGGGAGTTGGACAAAATGTGATGACGGAGGAATTCGGATTCATGGCAAGAGACTATATTCCTAAAATGATAATAGTTGCACCACAGTTAAATGACTGGCAGGACACATCTGCAAGGCAGACAATTGCACTTACTGAATATTTTCTTGATACATACAATATTGACAGGTCAAGAGTATATGCAGAAGGGTATTCTGGCGGCGGGGAGACTATGTCGCGTGTTATGGGCATGAGACCAGACCTGTACACAGCATATCTGCAGTGTAGCTCACAGTGGGACGGCAATTACACAGAAGTTGTAAAAGCGAGAGTGCCAGTGTATTTTGCAATTGGAGAAAAAGATGAATACTATGGTTCTGAACCATCAAGAAATGCTTATAATGCAATACATAAGCTGTATGAGCAGGAAGGTCTCAGTAATAGTGAAATAGACAGGCTTCTTGTACTTGATATTAAACCAACATCATATTTTTCAAGCGAGGGAATAAGCAATCAGCATGGATATGGCGGATACTTATTTGCGCGTGATAAGAACATTATGGGCTGGCTTTTTGGACAGGTAAAGAAGTGATAACCAATAGGTTAATACTGGGAAACCAACAGAGACTTCTTATATTGGGAATCAGCATTTATAATAAAAATGTAAAGAAAATTATAATATGCTATTGACCTGAAGTCAGGTATAGGTATTATAAATGTCTTGAAAATAATTAACAGGAGGATTCTGATATGGAATATGTAACTTTGAACAATGGTGTTAAGATGCCAATATTAGGCTACGGAGTTTATCAGGTAACTAAGGATGAGTGTGAGAGATGTGTTCTCGATGCCCTTAAGACAGGTTACAGGGCAATAGATACAGCACAGAGTTATTTCAATGAGGAAGAGGTTGGTAATGCAATTGCCAAGTCTGGAATTCCAAGAGAAGAGATTTTTCTTACAACTAAGGTATGGGTTGAGCATTATGGATATGAGGAAGCTAAGAAATCTGTTCTTGAGTCTATGAAGAAGTTAAAGACAGATTATCTTGATTTAGTTCTTCTTCACCAGCCATTTTCCGATGCATATGGTGCATATCATGCATTAGAGGATTTATATGATGAAGGTAAAATAAGAGCAATAGGAATATCTAATTTCTATGTTGACAGAATGGTGGATTTTGCTTCATTTAACAGAATTAAACCAATGGTTAATCAGGTTGAAACACATATCTTTAACCAGCAGAAGGAAATGAAAGAATGGGCTGATAAATATGGAATACAGCTTGAGGCATGGGCTCCATTCGGTGAAGGAAGAGGAGGTACATTTGACAATCCTGTTATTGCAGGGATTGCAGCAAAGTACGGAAAGACACCTGCACAGGTTATGCTTCGCTGGCATATCCAGAGAGGAGTCGTTGTAATTCCTAAGTCAACTCATATAGAGAGAATGGAAGAAAACTTCAATGTATTTGATTTCACTCTTTCTGATGAAGATATGAATACAATATCAGGACTTGATAAGGCAGAAAGCGCATTCTTCTCACATCAGGATCCTAAGATGGTTGAATGGTTTGTGAAGATGGTTGAAGAAAGAAAAAATAATCAGGACAGTTCCAAGGAAAAGAAGAACTGGTAATACTTTCGAAAGGCGGAAACAATTATGAAGATTAAAAGAATTTTAAGCGTGGCAGCTACATTCGTTATGGCGTTGGGATTGTTTACAGGCTGTGGAGCAGCTTCGACAGATACAACAACTACTACAGCTAATAATAATACAACAGCAGTACAGGATACTGTTAAATCAACTGCAGCTTCTGATAGTACAACAGCACAGACAACACCTTCTTCAGGCAAGAAGACATTGGTTGTATATTATTCAGCATCAGGAAGTACCAAGGCAGTTGCACAGAACATTGCTGAAAGTGCAGATGCAGATATTTTCGAGATAACACCGGTTAATCCTTACACAAGTGATGACCTTAACTGGACTAATAATAACAGTCGTGTTTCTAAGGAACATAATGATGAGAGTCTTAGGAATGTAGAACTTACAAAGGTTACACCTGACAACTGGGATTCATATGACACTGTATTAATAGGCTATCCAATATGGTGGGGAATTGCAGCATGGCCTGTAGACACATTTGTAAAAGGTAATGATTTCACAGGGAAGACAGTTATTCCATTCTGTACATCAGCTTCATCAGGAATTGGTGATAGTGGAACAAGATTACAGAAGCTGGCAGGAACAGGTAACTGGCAGGCTGGACAGAGATTCAGTTCAGGAGCCTCTGCATCAGAAGTTTCTAAGTGGGTTAAGTCTTTAAAGCTTGGAAACTAAAAGTTGACAGGAAGCTATATATTATGAAAGTATTATTGGTAAACGGCAGCCCTCATAAAGAGGGATGTACTTATACGGCACTATGCGAAGTATCTAAGGCACTCAATGATAACGGAGTTGATACAGATATCTTCTGGATAGGAAATAAAGCAATATCAGGCTGTATTGCCTGTAAGAAATGCAAGGATAATAACAAATGTATATTTAACGATTCAGTTAATGAGTTCCTTGATATTGCAGGTGATTATGATGGATTTGTATTTGGCTCACCGGTTCATTGGGGTGGAGCGTCAGGTGCTATGACAGCATTTATGGACAGGGTATTTTATACAGACCTTAATGCAGGTGGCGACAGATTCAGATTAAAGCCGGCGGCAGCAGTTATATCAGCAAGAAGAGCAGGAACTACAGCAACATGGGATCAGCTTAATAAATATTTCGGACTTATGCAGATGCCGATTGTTACTTCAAGATACTGGAATATGGTTCATGGGACTAATCCTGATGAAGTAAGACAGGATCTGGAAGGAATGCAGGTTATGCAGGTTCTTGGTGAGAATATGGCTTTCTTTATTAATTGTAAGAATGTAGCAGTGAAGATGGGAATTGAAATGCCAGAACCAAAGAACTTTGTTTTTACGAATTTTATACATTAAAATGAGTGTAAAGCCAGTATTTTGCTGGCTTTATATTTTTTTAATAAATTCATTAGCACTCACCTCTTGACAGTGCTAACAATGAGATGTATAACATCAATTGTAAGAGGAAAACAATAGATAAACAGTGAAGTTAAGCATTCATTGTAATAGAAGGAGGTAATCGTATGAACATTAATAAGTTTACACAGAAGTCTATTGAGGCTGTTAACCAGTGCGAGAAGATTGCCTACGATTATGGTAATCAGGAGATTGATCAGGAACATTTTCTGTACAGTCTCTTAACTATAGAAGATAGTCTTATCGCGAGCCTGATAGAGAAGATGGGAATTGATAAGGACACATTTATTAAGAATATTGAGACTTTACTTAGCCAGAAGAATAAGGTTTCAGGAAATGTACAGCTTTATGTAAGCAATGATCTTAATAAGGTTTTAGTAAATGCAGAAGATGAAGCAAAGAGAATGGGCGATGCATATGTTTCTGTTGAGCATCTTATGCTTGCGATGATTGCAGCACCTAACAAGGGCATAAAGCAGCTTTTTAAGACATATGGAATTAACAGGGAATCATTCCTGTCAGCACTTGCCACAGTAAGAGGCAACCAGAGTGTTACTTCGGATAATCCGGAGGCAACCTATGATACTCTTAGCAAATATGCTACAGACCTTGTAGAGAGAGCTAAGGACGGAAAGCTTGACCCGGTTATCGGCAGGGATAATGAAATCAGAAATGTAATAAGAATCCTTTCCCGTAAGACTAAGAACAATCCCGTTCTTATTGGTGAGCCAGGTGTTGGTAAAACAGCAGTTGTTGAAGGACTTGCACAGAGAATCGTAAGGGGAGATGTTCCAGAAGGATTAAAGGATAAGAAGCTTTTCGCACTGGATATGGGTGCACTTGTTGCAGGTGCAAAGTATCGTGGTGAATTCGAGGAAAGACTTAAGGCTGTACTTGACGAGGTTAAGAAATCTGAAGGACAGATAATCCTGTTTATTGATGAGATTCACACTATTGTCGGTGCAGGTAAGACAGAAGGTGCTATGGACGCAGGCAATATGTTAAAGCCTATGCTTGCCCGTGGTGAACTTCATTGTATAGGTGCTACAACTCTTGATGAGCACAGAGAGTATATTGAGAAAGACCCGGCACTTGAAAGACGATTCCAGCCGGTTATGGTTGATGAGCCTACAGTTGAGGATACTATCTCAATTCTTAGAGGTCTTAAGGACAGATATGAAGTGTTCCATGGAGTTAAGATTACAGATGGCGCACTTGTAAGTGCAGCTACTTTGTCAGACAGATACATTTCAGACAGATTCCTGCCAGATAAGGCTATTGACCTTGTAGATGAGGCATGTGCAATGATTAAGACTGAACTTGATTCAATGCCTGCAGAACTTGATGAGAAGAGAAGAAAGATTATGCAGCTTGAGATTGAGGAGGCTGCCCTTAAGAAAGAGACAGATAATCTTAGTAAGGAAAGACTTGATGCATTACAGAAGGAATTGTCTGAATTAAGGTCTGATTTCAATATCCAGAAAGCTAAATGGGACAGCGAGAAATCTTCTGTTGACCAGGTAAGCAAGTTAAAGGAAGAGATTGACCGGATTAATACCCAGATAGCACAGGCTAAGAGAGAATATGATCTTAACAAGGCAGCAGAACTTCAGTATGGTAAACTTCCACAGGCACAGAAGGCTTTGGAAGAAGCAGAGAAGAAGTCAAGTAACAGAGATATGAGCCTTGTTCATGAAAGTGTTACTGAGGAAGAGATTGCTAAGATTATATCAAGATGGACTGGTATTCCGGTTAGCAAGTTAAGTGAGTCTGAAAGACAGAAAACTCTTAATCTTGATGAACAGCTCCACAAGAGAGTTATCGGTCAGGATGAAGGTGTTACTAAGGTAACAGAGGCAATCATAAGGTCTAAGGCTGGTATTAAAGACCCGACTAAGCCAATCGGTTCATTCCTGTTCTTAGGACCTACAGGTGTAGGTAAGACAGAGCTTGCAAAGGCACTGGCTGAGAGTCTGTTTGATGATGAATCTAATATAGTAAGACTTGATATGTCCGAGTATATGGAGAAGTATTCAGTATCCAGACTTATCGGAGCGCCTCCAGGATATGTAGGTTATGATGAAGGTGGACAGCTTACAGAAGCTGTAAGAAGAAAACCATATTCAGTTGTTCTTTTTGATGAAGTTGAGAAGGCACATCCAGATGTATTTAATGTCCTCTTACAGGTACTTGATGATGGCCGTATCACTGATTCACAGGGAAGAACTGTGGATTTTAAGAACACTATAATCATAATGACAAGTAACATTGGTTCTTCATATCTGCTTGAAGGCATCAATCCTGATGGCTCAATTAAGCCAGAGGCAGAGGAAGCTGTTATGGGTGATTTAAAGAATCATTTCAGACCTGAATTCCTTAACCGTCTTGATGAGATAATTATGTTCAAGCCTCTTACTAAGGATAATATCAGCAATATTATCAATCTTCTTGTTGCAGATGTTAACAAGAGACTTGCAGATAAAGAGCTTGAGATTGTTCTTACAGATGCAGCCAAGGATTTCATAGTTGAAAACGGATTTGACCCAATGTATGGTGCAAGACCGCTTAAGAGATATGTCCAGAAGACAGTTGAGACACTGGCAGCCAAGTTAATACTTGCAGGCAATATCAATACAGGTGATGATATTGTTATTGACCTTGTAGATGGAAAGCTGACAGCCAGAGCCGCTGCGAGGGCTGTTGAGGGATAAGGCCTGATATTGTAAGGACTTTATGATTCTTTTTTGGGGGCATTGGAATTTTTGACTTTTGCTAAATGACTATAAATACAGATGATACTTTTGAAATAAAAGCCTACCAGATTATGGTATATATGCGAATTAGTAGGTTTTTGAAATTGAAAGTTGTCATTGATGAAATTAAAAAGCCTACTAAACTATTGTGTAATGCAAGTTTAGTAGGCTTTTTGAAAGCAAACCAACAATTTATTCTTTGAATTTCTGACAGCATACTTTATAGGCAAACCGCAATTGCGGTATTGACAAAAAATTATATTAATTGTATATTAAAAATGATTTATGGTTAAAGATTCATGACAGACTGCTTGTATGTGAATGAAAGAGAAAGATATAACACAAAAGGTACTGGAAGATAATAATGATATATTTGCGGATATTGTTAATGTGTTGTTATTTGATGGAAAGTCGGAGGTTGAAGAGAATGAACTTGTTAATACGACAGTTCATTCACAGTATAAGGCTGAAGATGGAAAAGTTCATGAACAGGAACGCGATATTGCTAAGTATTGGAAAAGAGGATGTACAGACATAGTCCTGTATGGCATAGAGAATCAGACAAAGGTTGAGAAAAGAATGCCGGCAAGAATATCAGGATATGAAGGTGCTTCATACAGAGGACAATGTGATAAGAAAACAATAGTGCCGGTAATAACGATGGTGCTGTATTATGGTACAGACAGAAAATGGACAGCACCAAAGAATCTTAAGTCTCTGATTAAAGTTCCGGATAATCTGGATAAGTATGTTAATGACACTAAAGCTAATGTATTTGAGATAGCGTGGCTGACAGATGAACAGATAGCAAAGTTTACAAGTGATTATAAGATCGTTGCTAATTTCTTTGTGAACAAGAGAAAGAACAAAGATTACATACCAGATGATAAGACAACAATTAAGCATGTGGATGAGATACTAAAGTTTTTATCGGTTATGACAGGGGATAGCAGATATGAAGAGATATTGTCAGATAAGGAAGGAGTGAGCAATATGTGTGATGTAGCGCAGAGGCTTGAAGACAGGGGGATTGAGAAAGGAATTAAAGAGGGGATTAGTCTTGGAGGCAATCAGATGATATATTCACTGGTAGAAGATAAGAGCATAAGTATGGAAAAGGGCGCGCAAAAGCTTGGGATAAGTGCAGAAAAGCTGCGAGCTAATATGATTAATGCGGGATATAAGTGTCCGGATATGGAGTGATAGCTGATAAGGAAGGCGGAATAACAGTATAATATATAAAGATAAAGCAATGCTGGTAAGAGTGGATACTGGCATTGCTTTTCTTTTATGGAGAAGCCTGCTTCTGTTCAGGGACTTACTTCTGCGTGTTCCTATAAGAACAAAATATAATTAAGCTATATAGGTAAAATACAGGCAGAGATACATGAAAGTGCCGGAAATTACCTATCAGGCAGGCACGAGGAAGCTTATCTATAGGCAGATTGGGAGAAAAAGTGAGGGGCGAATAAGGATTCTGCCCAGATATGTCCTATAAGTCAAGCAATAATGCGACTACCTATAGGTATCAGGTAATAAAATATGTGATATACCGCAATTGCGGTATTGACAAAAACTTATATTAATTGTATGTTGAACCTGTCTCTTATACACATCTCCGAGCCCACGAGA
>ENA-OXET01000707-OXET01000707.1-human-gut-metagenome-genome-assembly--contig:-NODE-707-length-11962-cov-7.889981_pt1 | contig 11962 bp, 9 predicted proteins | sample MGYA00249831_ERZ652256 | MGnify/ENA primary metagenome ERZ652256 (study PRJEB26925, sample SAMN05826983) | human gut metagenome | biome: ENVO:2100002; feature: ENVO:00000062; material: ENVO:00002003... | reverse complement strand
CATACTTCGTCGGCTGCGATCTCAACGTCGCCGATCTTACGGAATTCGTGCGCGAGAATATCGTGGAAGATTCCGCAAATGTCGCCAATCCGACCGATTCCGACGTACTGCACACCGTGCGCAAGTCCGCCGACGCAACCTTCGATTTCTATCTGCCGCGCGGCAAGAAAGAAATCGCATTGCAGGGCATCGAAGGCGAACCAATCTACCTGTTCCAAGCGGAAGCAGAGGAACAGACGGGCAGCTACACCGTGCATCGCAACGGCGTACTCGTCGTAAAGCGCGCATAATTCCGCATAATTTCGCGCAATTGATTGCGTAACACAACAATCTCACACAACCTGAGCCCGCCATTCTGAAACTCAAGAATGGCGGGCTTGCCATAACTGGTAAACTTTTTACCGGCATATTCAACAATCACGGAGACGAACATGGGCGAGTCAAAGCCGGAGCCGAAGCCGGACAAAAAACGCGTCACCCTACGAGACGTGGCCGAAGAGGCAGGCGTTTCACTCAAAACCGCATCCAACGTGATCAACCATTCCGGCCGTATGACCGACTCCACGCGAGAAAAAGTCCAGGAAGTCATCGACCGACTCGGATACCGCGTGAACGTGTCCGCGCGCAATCTCAACTGCGGCAAAACCGGTTTCATCACACTCGCCGTACCAACATTGACCGCCCCATACCTGTCGGAGCTCGCCAACCGCGTAATCGACGCGGCCCGCGGCTACGGCTACTCCGTATACGTCACCACCTACGCCGAAGGATCCGCACAAGGAGCGCAATCACTCCTGCGCAACTTCAACACCACCGTCTCGGACGGCATGATCCTGTCGATCTCCGAAGTCGAAAACCTTGAAGCGGCGGACTTGGACGTGGACTATCCGCTCGTATGCGTGGGCGCGCGTTCCACACACGGCAAAGCCGACCACGTTACCCCCGACGATATTCAGGAAGCCCGACTCGCAGCCGAATACCTGTTCGACCATGGCGCAACCCGGCTCGCGGTGGTCGGATCGCGAACCGAACCGGAGCATATCGATTCCGTGCGTGAAGCAGTGGAAGGCAATGCGCAACTGCGACTTCGCGGCGTGCTCGAAGCGTGCGCCGCGCGGGGAGCGGCATTCGATTCCCGACTGGTAATGAGCACTGGGCAGGATTGGACGATTGGTTCCGGCGCTCGCATTACGCAGCAGCTTATTGATTCCGGGATTCCATTCGACGGTATTGTGGCGTTCAATGACCAGCTTGCGTTGGGTGCGCTGTTCACTTTGGCTGCGAACGGCATTTCCGTGCCTGAACAGATGCAGGTGATCGGCTTCGACAATATTGAAGAAGCCGCATATTTCCAGCCTCCGCTGACCACCATGGATTCTTGTCTCGACTGGATTGCGCCGACTGCGGTCAGCCGCATTCTCGACCGGATCGACGGCACGCGTGTGCTGGAGCCGAGTTACATCACCACCCAGTCGCACGTGATCGCCCGTGCCACCACGCGCGTGTAGCTCGCCGTTGGTTTCGTGCCGTCGGCTTTCGTGCCGTTGATTTCGCGCTATCGCCCTTTGTGCTGTTGATTTCGTATCGTTGGCTTCGCGACGCAGCTCGCGATGTTTGTGCAGTTTCCCTGCCAAACGCCTTTTTAGGGGGTATCTGTTCTTGATTTTCATTCCCGTATTGCCGGTTTGGCAGGTTTTTCCGTCTGCGCAAGTCTGATTTCAGGCCTGACTTGCGACTTAGGTAGACAGGTTTCGTCCGAACTTGCGTTTTCGGTTTCCTGGCCCGTCTGCGCAACTCCGATTTCAGGGCCAATTCCGGACTTGTGCAGACGCAAAATCAGACTTATGCAGACACGGAACCGAGGTTGTGCAGACCCGAATCAACCTCGGTGTTCCGGCAATTCCTGCGCGGGCAGCTGCGCCGGTCGACTGTGCGGACACCGAAATGGGACCCACATCAGGAACGACCGGAGAGCGTGAGAATTACAAGAATCACGTTAAGTGCGACAATCGGCGAAACAACTACCATATTGATCGCGAATTTCACCGGACCATCCACGTAATCGCCCATTAATGATCGATCGTGCGTGTATTTCATCAGCGGAATAATCGCAAATGGAATGCCGATCGACAGCACAACTTGCCCTATGATCAGCGCTTCCGTCGGATTCTTAGCAAACCACAACACCACCAACGCCGGTACGAGCGTCACCACGCGGCATGCCCACATCGGCGCTTTGATCCGCAGCAGTCCATGCATGATTTCGGCGCCCGCATATGTGCCGACCGACGTGGAACTCAGGCTGGAAGCCAGCAATCCGACCGAGAAAATCGTGCCGATCACCGGACCTAGCACATGCTGAATGGCCTGTTGCGCACCCTCGATCGTATCCGTGCCGGTCATGCCATGCAATGAATTCGCCGCAAGAATCAATAGTGCAAGATTCACCGATCCAGCAAGTAATAATGCCCAGAACACGTCTATTTTGCTTCCGTGTAGCAGGGTCTTTACGCTCGGTTTGGGCTCTCCTGGCACGTAATGGTCGTTCACCAGCGTGGAATGCAGGTAAATCGCGTGCGGCATCACCGTGGCGCCCAGCATGGAAGTTGCCATCAATACCGTTTCGGTTCCTTTGAAATGCGGAACAAGACCTTGCAAAACTTGCGCAGGATTTGGTGGATCAATAAAAAGGCCTGCAATAAATCCAAAAGTAATCACCAGCAGCAATGCAATAATCAGCTTTTCAAAAATATGATGCGTGGCACTCTTTTGAAAAATAAGCAAGACCGTAGAAATAATGCCGATTATGCACCCACCAATAAAAAGCGGAAGTCCAAATAATAATTTCAGTGCGATTGCGCCGCCAATTACTTCCGCAAGATCAGTCGCTATTGCAATGACTTCCGCTTGCATGAAAAACATGAATCGACCGCCGTCGCCAAGTCGTTCTCCCAGGATTTCGGGAAGACTTTTTCCGGTGACGATACCAAGTTTTGCGGACTGATATTGAATGAGCACGCTCATACAATTGGCGAGTACCAGCACCCACACCAGCAGATATCCGTACCTCGCGCCGGATGTGATATTCGCCGCCACATTGCCGGGATCCACGTAGGCGACGGCCGCCACAAAAGCAGGTCCAAGCATGCCGGCAAGCGCGTGCCCATGGCGGGAAGAGAAATCGTGATTCGCCCGTGCCGTTTCCCAGCATTCCACGCCATCCGTCGCACCCGCATTGACCATGCCTCCCATGCCGTCCATATCGTTCGCGTCGTCTGTACTGTTCATGTTCGTCGCCCTCTTATCCGAGCAATGTTATAGCGCACGAGACTGCGCGGTTATGTTACGTACGCGCATATCATCTGTCGGCATATGCGCGACTCATGCAACGGCGCGTCCGAACCGTTCCAAGACGCAATGCGAGGCATGTGCCACGAAATATGGCCGAATTGCGGCGACCTGCGGCTAAGCTGGAACAAGCATGAGAACGGTTGAGAATAATCGCCTGAAACACAGCCTTCGAAAGGACAACGCATGGAAACCTTCCATACCCCCATGGTCACATTGAACGACGGCAATCTGATTCCGCAAATCGGCTTGGGCGTGCTGCGCATCGACGATGAGGGCGTTACCCCCGTAGTGGAGAGTGCGCTGGAAGCCGGCTACCGTCATATCGACGGCGCGGCGGGGTACAACAATGAGGCCGGCGTGGGTCGCGCGCTGAACAATGCGGGATTCACGGAAGGTGAGCAGCGCAAAAACCTGTGGGTTACGACGAAACTGCGCGATTCCGAGCAGGGGTATGACAGCGCACGCAAGGCGTTCGACCGCCAGCTTGGCTTGCTGCAGCTCGATTATGTCGACATGTACATGCTGCATTGGCCCACCCCGTTCGACTGGCGTTCCAGTGAAACGTGGAAGGCGTTCCAGGAATTTCGCGCGGAGGGGCGCGTGCGCACGCTGGGTGTGTGCAATTTCCTGCCCGAGCATCTCGACCGCTTGCATGAGGAGACCGGCGAATATCCTGCCGTCAACCAGATTGAGCTGCATCCGACCTGGCAGCAGCGCGAGGTCGTGGACTATTGCAAGGCGCACGGCATTGCCGTGGAAGCATATTCGCCGATGGCTCGCGGTGCTGATTTGAACGCCGGAAACGGTGCGATTGAGCGCATCGCAGCGGAGCATGGGGTTACCCCTGCGCAGGTGATTCTGCGTTGGCATATCGAAAATGGCACGATCATCATCCCCAAGTCGGTGCATGCGGATCGGCAGAAGCAGAATCTCGATTTGTTTGGATTCGTGCTCACCCCTGAAGAACATGCCGCGATCGACGCGCTTGACGGTCCGACGCGCGCCGGACATGATCCGATGACGTTCACGTACGCCTGATACTCCGTAATTCCGTAATTTCGTATTATTTTTAATAATTATGCCTCGAAAGAATAATCGTAATTCTTATAATTATCGGAATATTGAACGCGACGTGCGTGATATCCAGCGGGCCGGCAAGCGGTTCAAAAAAAGTTGGATCAACGCCGACGGTCCGCTGGAACGTATTCTTATTTTGCTGGTAGTCGTTGCGGTAATCGGCGTCACTATCGGCATGCTGCTGCCGAAAGTCAATCCGACCGTAGGCGAAATCACCGGCGAGTACACGGCAACCGGCACAGCTGCGGAAACGTTGGAAAAACTTACCGTCGACGACAATCCCAGCAAGGCCGGATATGATCGCGATGCGTTCGGATTCCGCGAAACCGACGACGATGGCAACGGTTGCGACGTGCGCGAAGACGTGCTCGCGCGCGATCTGACAGACGTGCAATATAAGAACGGCCGTAGCTGCCAGGTTGCGTCGGGCACGCTTGACGATCCGTATACCGGTCAGACCATCCAATTCGTACGTGGAGTGAAAACGTCTTCGGCGGTGCAGATCGATCATGTGGTCGCGTTGGAAAATGCGTGGCAGTCGGGCGCGAACACGTGGGATCATGTGAAGCTGTACCAATTCGGCAACGACATGTACAATCTGCTGGCCGTGGATGGGCCCGCGAATCAGCAGAAGGGTTCCGCTTCGGCCGCATACTGGCTGCCGACGAACAGTGAATACCGTTGCGATTACGTGGCCCGGCAGATTGGCGTGAAAGACAAGTACGGGCTGACTGTCACTTCGCAGGAAAAGCGGGCGATGCTTTCCGTATTGCACGGTTGCCCAGCGCAGGAATTGCCGGAAAGCTGAAGCTGCTCATTTAGGCGCGGATATTTGCGGGTGCTGGCTGGGAACGGTCGTAGTTGTAGACGGTGAACGTTCCTTTGTTGAATCGTTTGGTTTCGTACAGCGCCAAGTCGGCCTGTGCGACGCATTGGTCGAAATCCACGCTTCTGATCGCGTCTCCATCGGCGCGCCCCGTGCCAAGGCTGGCACCGTCAGCGGCTGCAATGCGGCACACGCCTACGCTGCAATGCACGTCTTGCCCGTGCTGTTCCGAGGTGCGTGCCAACTGTTGGAAGAACATGCCCAGCGTGGTTTCAAGCACCTGTTCGCTGGCGGTGTTGCGAATAAGCGCCAAGAATTCGTCACCGCCATATCGGCAGATAATGTCATCTTGCCGGTAGATGTGCCGAAGTTGGGATGCGACCTCGCGGATCCAGAAATCGCCGACCGTGTGTCCGTATGTGTCGTTGATGGTTTTGAAATCGTCGATGTCGACGAACATCAGCATCGCTTCGTCGTGCGAATCCATGCGGTCGAAGTATTTGCGCATGTGTTTCCATCCCGCTTCCTTGTTCAGCAAACCGGTCATGCCGTCATGTTCGGCTTCGTACCGTGCTTTTTCGTAGGCGGCCTGTTGCGAGTGGAATCGCATGTTCATTTCCACGGTGTCCATGACGAACATAATCTGTGTGGAAATCACGATCGCCAAACATTGCAATGAAAAACTGTATGCCAGTGCTTGGTAGATGGTCGCCAATACTGGTAGCACGAAGAACGACATCATGGAAAGGAAAATAATGCGATCAAGATTCTTGCGATATGAGATCAACATGAAGAGGCATAATGCGATTCCCAAGACCGCAATTGCCTGCGAAAGAAGATAGAAATTACCGCGATGGTAAAGATTGTGGTCATCGAAATAGTAGAAAAGACCAGTGAATTGTGTGATGATAAGTAAGAGAATTCCAATTACGGATAATGCGTAGACAGCACGCAATGCGGCTGGTTTGCGATGCTGATGTTTGCTCACTGTCAACCAAACATAGGTTGCGAAGAAACTCATGAAAATATAGTTGATGCAGAATACTGAGAAATTGCTTATGCGAACCATATAGTATGCGGTTTCGTCTGCATCTACGCGAAAATACCAGCTGAGCGCGTCGGTTCCAAGAAGAAGCATGCAGGCGATCTGCATGAGTATTTTGATGCGAGTTCGTCTGGTTTTGTGTGGGGTTGCAATGAAAATTCCGCCTGCGCAAATCAGGCATATGAAAATACCCCACAACTCCATGCAGATGTGGAACATGGCCCTGACTGTCATTATCCTCCACCCCCCCCCCTCGACGCTGCCTGCGTCGAAAACTTGCCTACCTCTTTCGTGTGCCATGATACCTCTAAATAGGGGAGCGTTACCCCGAAATGACAAAAACAGGAATCCGCAGGCGAATATCCATGCCTCTGTCATACGGGCTATCATATAGTTTGTGCGTTTGAATGTGGAGAAGGTGATTGATGTCAGCGAAGCGGAGCATGTCTCGAGCGCTTACTCGAGAGGAATCGTATCAGGACGGTCATTTAACGCGCACGGCGTTTATTTCCATTGCGATTCTTACATTTATTACGTTCGTCGGTAATTTCACGCAATTGCAGTTGAGCGCCGCGTTGCCGACGATCGTCAGTGATTTTGGTATTTCCGTTACGACCGGTCAGTGGCTGACGTCGATTTTCCAGCTGGTCATGGGCGTGATGGTGCCGCTTACGGCATACCTTACGAGACGTTTTTCGACGCGCGAAATCGTGCTTGTTTCCATGGTTGTGTTCACGATCGGTTCACTGTTCGCTTGGCTTGGTCCAACTTTTTTGATGGTGCTGATCGGGCGTTTGCTTGAGGCGGTTGGCACGGGTGTGATGTGGCCGGTGTTGCAGATCACGGTGTTTTCGATTTATCCGCTGTCTCGCCGTGGTTTCGCAATGGGTACGGTTGGCATGGCGATGAGCGTGGCTCCGGCGATCGGCCCGACGCTTGGCGGTGTGCAGACGGACTTGAACGGTTGGCGTTCAATTTTCCTCACGTTGACCATTATCGGCGTGATTTCGCTGCTTCTTGCCTATTTTGGATTGCATAATTTCGGTGAGAACGATAAAACCGCGAAGGCTGACTTTTTTTCCGTTGGACTGTCTATTTTCGGTTTCGGCGGGCTAATGTTCGGCTTTACGAATATTGAATCGTATTCGTTTGTAAATCCTATGGTTTGGCTGCCAATGGTGATTGGCGTTGTGGGAATTATTTGGTTTGTGCTCCGCCAGATTCATGGCGCGCGCAGGCAGATTGAAAATCCTGAAGCGCAGCCGCCACTGTTGAATTTGAGCGTGTTGAAGAATCGTAGTTTTACTGTTGGCACGATCACGGCCGCGCTCTCGTTCTTCGCGTTCAGTTCGATTATGGTGATCATGCCCCTGTACATTCAGGATTGCCGTGGCTATTCTGCTGCGATTAGCGGCCTGGTGATGCTTCCGGGTGCTTTGGGCCAGTGCATTTCGCAGTTTTTCGGTGGTAAGGTGCTTGACCGTTTCGGCGCACGTCCGGTGGCGTTGATAGGCACGATTACCTTGTGTTTCGGCACGGTCATGATGAGTTTGATTTCCATGACTTCGTGGATTTGGTGGGTGTCGATTTGGCAGTTTGTGCGCCAGATCGGCATGGGTTTCGTGTTGATGCCGATCACCACATGGTCACTGAATTGTTTGGAACCGGAAGAGGTGAGCGCCGGATCCGCGGTGACGAATACGGTTCGTCAGATTGCGGGCGCGATTGGCGCTCCGGTGTTGGTGATTTTGATGGAGACGTTCACGTCTCTTCGTTGGACTGCGCTTGGTGGCACAAAAGCCGTGTATGCGGCTGCCAACGTGTTCGGCATTCAGTGGGCGCTTCGTATCAGTGCAGCAATCTGCTTCGTGATGGTGCTGATGGTGTTCTTCGGCGTGCGCGGACAGGGTGCCGGTTCCACGCATGAAACCGTGCAACGCGCCCTCAACCGTAGGCGTGCCGCCTGACCGTGCATGCTGCGACGGCTACTCCTCTTCGTTGGGCTTGTATTCCACTACGCTGAGGGCCACCACGCCTGCGCTGGTGTGCACGAACACATTGGCGCTCCCGCCTACGGCTTCCAAGCCTTCCACCAAGTGTGAGATCGGCTCGGAATCGAGCACTGGCAGCACTTGCGCCACGCCGTCTGCGTCGGTGACGGTGAGCGTATCGTCCAAATATCCGGAGGCGAGCGTTTCGTCGATGGCGCTTTCGAATTCGGCCAGCTTGCTGATTTCCTCTTCGGCGGCCTTGTTTGCGGCCACTTCCACAGCTTGCGCCACTTCTTCTCGCATTGCTTCTTCGCTCATGATTGCCTCTTTTGTTAAGCACCGTTTTGCAACCTATAGATTATCGGATGAACGTATCAGAACGATTCCAAATGCCGGAAAGTGTCCATATAGTGGCACTTTTGTGAAAGCATCACCCTCAATGCACGCGGGAAACATATGCGGGGATGAACGCGGGTAGCGTTCACGAGAAGAGATGTTGTGAGAGATGTTGTGAAAAACGATGCGTAAGACTATCGGTTGCAACATGTGATTGCATACGATTGCGGATTGCGCGGAATAGGAAGTGAAACGGGAAGATGGAATGTGAAAGGAGTGCGCATGACTCGACTTGGCGATGTCCAACGAAGTGAGACGCGTCGTGAAACGCGCGCTTCACTGCTTACGGCGTTGCTGTGGTTCGCATCCGCCGTCATCGTGTTCGCGATGCTTCTGCGCATGCTGCCGAACAGTCTCGATGGCAAACGGTACGTGCCTTTGATCGTCGCACTCATGCCTTGGCTTGGCTTGCTTTCCGTGATTATCGCAATTATTGCAACAGTTTTTCGCACTGTCGGCAAACGAAAACTTTTAGTCGCGTTAAGCGTATTGTGCGTGATCATCCAGATTATCTGGCATTGGGGGTATGCCGTTCCGACCAATGATCGTGCCATACAACCTTCTGCAACAGTGCGTGTCATGACGTTCAATACGAAGCAAGGTTGTGCCGATGCGCAGCAAATCGTGCGAACAATCCAAAGCGAGCATGTTGAAATTCTTGCAATGCAGGAAGTTTCATCAGGATTATTAGATCGGTTGCATGATGCTGGAATTGAGGATTATCTTCCGTATTCCGTTTCCGCGCAACTCACTTGGCACGACAATGGCGGTGTGAACGTACTGTACAGTGCGCATCCTCTGCAGGAAACAACGCAGGATCTCATTCCTATTGAATCCAGTAGTATTCCTGCCGCGACAGTTGATTTCAATGGCAGAAAAGTACGATTTGGGTCGGTTCATCCGTTTTCTCCACGACCAAGCAATCAGGGATTATGGAATAAAAGTTTGGATTCCATAGCGCAATTACAGCATTACGATAATGGGGAATCGTATGTGCTGATGGGGGATTTTAATTCCACGTGGGATCATGCAAGCTTCAGATATTTGTTGGGCGATCGCTTTACGGATGCGGGGGAGAGTGCCGACGAGGGATTGCATATGACGTATCCTTCGGTATTCCCGATCGCTGAAATCGACCATATCATCTACGACAAGGGTGTGTACGCCAGAAATTTGGAAACCAAGCGGATTCAAGGTTCCGACCACAAGGCATTATTGGCGACGTTGGAATTTCAGTAATGCTGCCGTCGCGGGTCATGCTTGAGTTGTAGCAATACTGGTTTGCAGGTCATGTTTAGGTTGCATCAGTTCTTGCGTTACCGGCAACAGTTGAGCAGTAATACCGCCGTTATTGCCCCGTTTTTGCTCCGTAGGTTTCATCGACTCCCCCTACTATTACACTGGGGAATCCGAAGTGCTTGCAAACAATTAGGGAGCGAAACGGAATATGAACGGCGCGTCTGATCAGCCTGAAGAATTCGGCGTCCAGCCTGAGCAAGGCCGTCAGGAGGAGCCGCAGTCTAATGCCGATTCAACCTCCGACGCAACCGCCAGTCCAGAAGATTCCACTTCCAGCGCCCCGCATTCCCGCCGCGTGCGCCGCCGTATGAGCGCCGAGCATATTCGCCAAATCAAGCGCAAACGTCGCCGTCGCAAGATCCTAATCGGCGTACTCGTGATAGTCGCAGCCCTCGCCGTTTTCGCCGGCGCATTCGTATGGTCTGCGCTGCACGTGAAAAACGAGCTGCAGCAGGCGGTGTCGAGTGCTCAAGGCTTGCAGCAGACCATCTCCGAAGCGGACACGTCCAAGCTTGAGAAGCAGACAACCGCGTTCTCCGATCACGTAAGCAAGGCCTACAAGCAAACCTCTTCGCCGCTGTGGCAGGTGGCGTCGGTCGTGCCGTATGTGGGCAATGACATTTCCGCCGTACGCACCACGGTGGCCGCCATGGAGAATATTTCGTCGCAGGCGTTGCCGCAACTGGTGAAAGTCGCCGAAAATGTTGAGCTGAACAGTATTCACGTGGAAAACGGCACGATCGAAATTTCCGGATTGGAAGCGTCTCAGCAGCCGCTCCAAATCGCGGACGATACGATCGACAAGGCCACGCGGGAAGTGAAAACCGTGAAAACCCCGCATATCGCGCAGATCGCGGACGCCCTGAAAACCGCGGAAACGTATTGCGAAAAACTTGACAGCATGGTGCATTCCTTGAATTCCATCGTGCAGGTGCTGCCCAGCATGTTGGGTACGGAAAGCCATGCGAATGATGCTCCGCGCAATTATTTGATTCTTGCGCAAACGAATGCGGAGGCACGCCCTTCCGGCGGTCTTACGGGATCGCTCGGCCTGGTCACGGTGCAAGGTGGTCACGTGAGCTTGCAGCCGTTCGTTTCCGATTCGGAAATTCAGAATGCCGATGAGCCGGTTGTGGATTTGACCGCCGAGGAACGTTTGCTGTTCACCGACAAGCTTGGCAAGGATATTCGCGACGTGAATTTCACGCCTGATTTTCCGCGTACCGGCGAGATTGTGAGCGCCATGTGGAATCGCCAGTATGGCGTTGCGGTTGATGGCGTGATCGCCATTGATCCGTTGTTCCTGCAGAACATGTTGGCGGTGACCGGTGGCGTTGCCATGCCTGACGGTTCGACGTTGGATGGCACTAATACCGCCCAAACGTTGCTGCATGACGTGTATGCGCGCATGACTCCGCAGGAGACGGACGAGTATTTCGCCGTTGCCGCGCAGGCCGCGTTCGACCATATCACGCAGAATGCGGGCGATTTCAAATCGTATGTCAAGGCGCTTTCCACGTCTGTTGAGCAGGGACACGTGATGGTGTGGAGCGCGCATGAGGATGAGCAGAATCTGATTGCCGATTCCGCTATTTCCGGCAAATTGATTACGGAAGGTGCAAAACCGCAGGTCGGCGTGTATATTTCCGACGAAACCGAGTCGAAAATGGACTGGTATTTGCATCGCGAAGTGACCACTGAATTCCAGAAGGTCGCGCGAAACGGCGCGAACCAGTATACGGTGCATATCAAGTTGCAGAACACCCTGACGGCGGAAGAAGCGGCTTCCGAAGCTGACTATGTGACCGGTGCCGGAAATATCGTTCCGAAAGGCCAGATCAAGACGGCATTGTTCATTTACGCGCCTGCGAACGGTCGTTTGGTGGATTGGGAATTCCAGAATGCCGACGATTACAAGGGTGTGACTTTGCACGATGGCCTGACCGTGGGCGTGGGCCTGTCTCTTATACACATCTG
>ENA-OXET01000706-OXET01000706.1-human-gut-metagenome-genome-assembly--contig:-NODE-706-length-11972-cov-6.027859_pt1 | contig 11972 bp, 10 predicted proteins | sample MGYA00249831_ERZ652256 | MGnify/ENA primary metagenome ERZ652256 (study PRJEB26925, sample SAMN05826983) | human gut metagenome | biome: ENVO:2100002; feature: ENVO:00000062; material: ENVO:00002003... | reverse complement strand
ACGAGATGAGCGCTAGTCTCGTGGGCTCGGAGATGTGTATAAGAGACAGCCCTTTAGAATAAGTTGCATCCAGTTTCGGATCGCAACGTTGTATTCTCTTGTAGAATTGAGGAATTGTTTCAGCCATTATCCAAGTCTCACTAAATGATACACCGTCCCCCTATTCGTCTTCTTGCAAGGGATATCCAATTTCTTCAGCGAACGGCCGAAGTGCCCTATTTTGCTGACCGACAGTTTATCGCGGGTTTTCTGCTGTAGATAATTGAATATCTCCATTGCGGTCAGCCATTCCCCTTCCCGTTCTTCTTCCGTCACCCGGAAATAGCAGTGGAAAAGCTGTTCGAGCGGACTGACCTGTTCAAAATCCCGGTTGGTCTCTTTCAGGATAGCTTCGTCCTCATCATTCAACCAGTAGCGCTCACCTTTATAAATGGCATCCATGGCCTGAGCATACAATTGCTTGTAGTTGATGGTGACATTCGTATCAATAGGTGCAGTCACTTCGATACAGATAAAACGGCGGCTGCCGCTAGGATCGGTAAGCAGGTCCATCTGATTACTGGTACCAATAAACGAGGCATAACGGCGCACTTCCTGAATGGTAGAACCGTAAGGTTTCCGCAAATTTGCCACAGGTTTCTGCAAAAGATGTTTCAGAAAACCCTGCTGGTTGGAGCTAATCTGATCAAACTCATCCAGGTTCACCAGCAGAAAACGCCCCAGATAACGCTCCGCATCCTGTCTGCTCTTAAAATCAAGACTATCCGTATATCCGAAACGCAGTTCAGGCGGCAAAATAATGCGACAATAGGTAGATTTACGATACCCCTGTGCCCCAACCAGCAATGGCGACGTACTGTTTCCATGTTGGCGGTCGAGCCCACGCCAGTGGGCCACCATACTGAGAAACCAGCGATAAAACAACTCCCGCCAATGCGGATTATTGCATGGCACAAGATTGGCAAGCGCCCGGATGCGGTCTTTTCCGTCCCAACGCCCCACACTGCAAAGGTATTCTTCAACAGGATTGTACAAAGACACATACTCTGATGTCAGATAACGCTCCACGTCACGGTCCCAGGCACGAATCCCCTCTTTCAGGGCATTAATCGCCACCGTATTGCGTACCCTCCGATCCACCGGTCTGAAATAGAAATGAATGGAATTCCGCTGACGGTATTCCAGATCGTTCAACACCGTGTTATAACGAAACTCATAGCGCCGTTCCATAAACTCTTCCAGGCGCAGAGCGGTATCCTGCTCCGGAGTCAAAATAGTTTTAGAGCCAAAGCCCTTAGACTCTTGGTAAATATTATGAACCATAGCACGTACCGTTTGCTGCTCCGCCTGTGCATAATAATGAATAATCGTCTGCCTCACAACTTCCTCTTCCGGTATGCCCGCCTTGTAGCAATACTCCGCAAGGCGGACAAGCAACGGTTGGAGATTATTTCCCCGTCGCCAGTTCTCCATATCCTGGAGCGCCTTATCGAGGGCGGTTTCAAAAAGCATGGTGAAGGTCTGCGATGTTTCAAAACCCGGTTCCAGCCTCAGTAACGGATTTTTCTCAGCCAACTGCCGTTGCCGGAAGGTCTGTTCTCCGGGCATGGAGAATGGCTGCTCCAGACAGAAAGGTACCGCATGAGGATTGTATCCGGGATGTTCATCGAGTGTCATCCGGCAGCTTTGCATCAGTGAGGGCTCTTTCAAGGTAATGGGAAACGGGAACAACGGCTGATAGCAACTCACCGCCAGGCGATAGGCATGGGCATGAAACAATGCGGCTTCCTGTTCACGCTTCGGCAAGTTTCCATCCGGTAAGGCGAAACACACCCATATTTTCACACTCTTTCCGCTGGAACCGCAAAAAGCGGCAAACGTCTGAGGAAGCAGCATCGCCTGACGTTTCACCAGTTCAGCCTCCGCCAGCCCAGCCAGCTTCTTCACTTCAAGCTGAACCAGACCATTGTATCGTTTCATCCTTCGCCCTCCGTCTTTAGTCCGGGCGCACTCCACGGCAGGATAGACACGTGGAAGTTTGTCAATATGAGAGAATGCGGATTCAGTACCTTCCAACTGAGGGATGACAGTCCGTAACCCCGTCACATACCCGTCTCTGGTTTCCGTTTTCATCTTCTCCATCAGCACGTCGGCATCATAAACGGTCATCATCTCTCTGCCTGCATCTTTGTCATGTCTTATTGAAGTGATTTTCATATCATTATCTGTTTTGAATTTTATTTATATAGTATAATTCCTTTAAAGAGTTACAAAGATACTGCTCCAAAAAGCGAAAGTCAAGTATTTAAGCATATTATTCTGCATTTATTTCAAAAAAGTTCAGCTCATACATTTTGCAGTAAAAGCTTCAATAATAATTGAGAAATAAACAGGGAATCACTTGACTTAGCCCTGCTTATTTTGTATCTTTGTAGTAAGTCCTATTGGGTGTTAACCTTGGTCAACAGGCCGTGCAATGGAGGTCAACAAGCCGAGCAACCAACGTTGACAAGCCTGTTGACCAAGGTTAATACCCAATCATTCCTAAGGGTAAACGGGATGTTCCTTAGGAGGAAACAGAATAGTCCCTAATGTAAAACAAATTAATACCTTATAATTAAAACAAGCAACTATGGCAATCTTATTTGAATGGTACGAAAACCCGGTGGCTCCCAACCAGTCACAAGAAGAAACAAAACTGCATGCACGCATCACACTGAACGGAAAAACAGGAACCGACAGGTTGCGACGCAAAATCCAGGAACGTTGTTCACTGACGGAAACTGATGTATCGGCCGTGCTCGACGCCCTGTCTCATGCAATGGGTGAAGAACTGGCGGAAGGCAGGCAGGTACATCTGGATGGTATCGGTTACTTCCACCCTACCCTGACCTGCACGGAAGAAATCAAAGAAGATACAAAACGGAAGAATACGAAAGTAAGGCTGAAAGGCATCAAATTCCGGGCGGATCAGGATCTGAGGAGTGAAATCGGAAATGTGAAACTGAAGAATATAAAACACAATGGACACTCCAACAAATTATCGGACGAAGAAATAGACAACCGACTAACCATCTACTTCAGTCAGCACCACATGATGACAAGAAGTGACTTCCAAAGGGTATGTGGCATGATGAAATCGACCGCAATGGGGCATATCCGCCGCTTACGCGGGGAAGGAAAGCTAAAAAACATCGGATTACAGAACCAACCGATATATGCGCCAAACGTGGGGTATTACGGTATAACAGAAGAAGTTATGATGTAGAAATGTAAAAATCCGGCGTGAGAGTAAGCGGTTTACTCTCACGCCGGTTTTTTACTCTCACCTACACTTAATATTCTAATTATCAATAAGCTATTTAAAAAGTGAGGGTAGTGAGAGTAACCCGAGCCAACTTTTTATTGATCTTGAGCAACACTAAATTATTGTTAATTACCCTTTCATACATCGAACCATGTTTCAAAGATTATGTTGTTACAAATGAACAGCAACCTTAATTATGAATTTAAAATAATGAATTATGAAGAAGAAAATTAAATTTTGAAAGAAAGAATCGCTGTTACGTTAATGAACGGGATTCGAGAAAGAGTAGATTATATGATTAAACTAACTTTAAACTTAACAAAGATCAAAGCAAACAAGAAATCTGCAACCTAACCCTCCCGCTTTATTCCTGAAAAGAGCAAACAAATAAACTACTTCAGGGCATGTTATATTTTATTGTATCAACTATTAATGCATTTCAATTATGAAAAAATCAATTATTTTAGCAGCATTTGTTTTAGCAGCATTGGCTGCAAATGCCCAGACTACCGTACAAGGCAGCAAATTCACAGACAATTGGTCTATAGAACTAAAAACCGGTATTATAACTCCTGTAAGCCACAGCGCTTTCTTCAAGAATGCCCGCCCGGCTTTGGGAATTGAGTTTACGAAGCAACTTACCCCCGTTTTCGGACTGGGAGTTCAAGGCATGGGATATATAAACACCTCGAACAGTAAGACAGCTTTTGATGCTTCAGACCTTAGCTTATTGGGTAAAGTCAACCTGATGAACCTGTTCGCAGGCTATACAGGTACTCCGCGCATATTCGAAGTAGAGGCCGTAGCCGGTGCGGGATGGCTGCACTACTACATGGACGGCCCTGGAGATGTGAACTCCTGGTCCAGCCGTTTCGGAATGAATTTCAACTTCAATCTCGGAGAAGCTAAAGCCTGGACGATAGGAGTCAAACCGGCATTGGTATATGATATGCAAGGCGACCACAACCGTAGCCGATTCAATGTAAACAATGCCGCCTTTGAACTAACAGCAGGTGTAGCTTACCACTTTGGTGGTAGCAACGGAAGCCATCACTTTACCTTGGCTAAACTCTATGATCCGGCCGAGATTAGCGACCTGAACAATTCTATCAATAATCTTCGCTCACAAGTGAATGAGAAGAACGGTCAGATCAATGTCGACGCACAGAAGATCAGCGCACTGCAACAAGAAGTAAACAACTTACAGAACCGGGTAATCCCTGTTGAGACGGTAGTGGAAACCAGCCGTATTCCGGAATCCATCATTACTTTCAGACAAGGTAGATCTACAGTCGATGCCTCTCAGTTGCCAAATGTGGAACGTGTGGCTTCTTACATGAAGAAATACGCAAATACAACAGTGGTGATTAAAGGCTACGCTTCACCGGAAGGTAGTGCCGAAGTCAATGCAAGAATAGCTAAAGCGCGTGCCGAAGCCGTAAAGACAATCCTGGTCAATAAGTATAAAATCAGCCCGTCACGTATTACTGCCGAAGGTCAGGGAGTGGGTGACATGTTCACAGAACCAGACTGGAACCGGGTTAGTATCTGTTCTATTATTGAAGATGCCAAATAAACAAACTTAAAATCCCCCTCGCCACAGATAGTTGTAACGAGGGGGATTTTAAGTTTATGAGAGTTCCGACACACCCTCATTTCTTATTCTATCATTTAAAGTACCCTACAGGATGATTCAGCATAGGAATCTGACTATCTTTCAGTTTTAATACTTTCTTCAACTGAGTGGCATCCATCGAACCTCGTGGCACTGTAGCCAATTTAGCATTAGCACAGAATAAAGAGATATTCTGCGAAACGATACCAACATCCATAGCTCCAACAACCTGATTTTGTGGTTTCTGAGCATCGCCAAAGAGAGAAACATCACTGACCAGTACCAAAGATACCGGAGCCGCTTTTACAAAAGTCTGACCACCTGCAACAGCATCGCGGTGATCTCCTTCAGAAACCAGATTTAACTGATGATTTTTCGCATCGTACACATAGCTCCCTTCGGGTAATATCACGTATACATCTACATCCTGCTTATTCAAAGCCGATGGAGCTGTCCGCTTTCCAGACTCCGGACGATTGATTCCGTTAGCAGCCCACAATAAATCCGACAAGTCAGCAAGGCTCAATGCTTTCGAAGCATATTCACGTGTAGACTGACGTTCAGACAATGCTTTCATTACCGTACCGGCACGACTCAAATTGGGCTTTGGTAACTTAACTACCTTATCAGCAGCAGAAGCAGCCACTGAAAGCACTAAACAAACTAACAATAGTTGTACTTTTCTCATAACTGTGGTATTTTAAAAGTTAAGAGGCAAATATACGAAAAAGAATGGTATTGATTCAATCCTCCATTACAAACTTCAACGTATAGACTTAGCGATTTCTTCCATATGTGTATCATCCGTTCCGCAACAGCCGCCAAATATCCTAAAATCATATTCTGATTTCAATTTCATCATACCTTCAGCCAAGTCGGCAGGAGAAGAAGATTGCAAATCAGCGGAACCGTCCAGTTCACTATAAGACAATGCGGAAGTATTGGCCTGAATACCGATAAACCGCGTCCGGACAGCCTCGGTTTGGTTGAAGTTGTGCGCAAGAGCTTCATAGACGATGCAGGGATGTACACAGTTTGTCATATAGCACACCGGTTTGCGAGATACATTATCGTCAATAAACCGGATAGCATAGTCGATGGTATGCCCATCAATGAGTTTCCCGTCTTTTTGAATGGTAAAACTAATGATATAGGGGATTCCGGTATCGGACATAGCCCTCGCCATACCCGTTGCCTCAGCCAACACAGGCATAATTCCTGCATACAAGAAATCTGCTTTCGCAAGTTTAAATAGTTGCGCCTGCCAATGATGAAAGTCGTGAGCTTCCTCAATGTTCAGAGCACCGGCGCCTGTATAAGCATCTCCTTTACACCCCATCAGACCGCCAATATACATTTCAATATTTGATGTCTCCTTTATCTTACGGAGGAACCTGACATTATCCTCAATAATAGCCTCATCATATCCGGCCTGAATAACTTGCTGCTTATTGGCCCGTCTGGTTGGAGTGGTAGCCAAGAACGGTAGATTGTATTTTTCAGCAATCTCCATATAGCTCCGCCAAAGAGTTTCCAATGCCAGCCGCCCCTGTTGACTATAAATCAAATCAGCCATAGCTACACTGCCATTGATGGTGAGACCATACTCACGCTTCAATCGTTCTCCCAATGCCCCCTCCATCAGAACTGAAGAATGAGAGGCTATGCAAGTTTCAAAATCCATACAAGTCGGTTTTATATATTACTCGCAGGTATGTGATGCCTGTTGCCGCAAAGTTACAGAATCTTTCCCGGCTTTAAGAATACGGATCAAATGATTTCCGGTAAAAACAGAAAACTCTTCTCTTCGAAAAATCTGAAAAACAGAAAAAAAGCATTATACTTGCAATCTAAAAACACACTAATAGCTGACTAAGATTATCATGTTATTAAATCTAACAGAAGAACAAATCATACAATTAGCCCCGGATGCAGCCTCCGTAAAAGCCGGAAAAGGGTTGGCGACAAGAGCCAAGTGGGTGTTGCTGGAACACAGTGACCGTGCTATCTGGGGGCATTGCCAAGGAAGTGGGAAAACTCCATACCAGACCGTAATCGATACAAAAAACGTAGCATTCAAATGTTCCTGTCCTAGCCGGAAGTTTCCATGCAAACATGGATTGGGACTCTTATTTTTATATGCCGCACAGGCTGAGCAGTTCAAAGAAGCGAACGAACCGGAATGGGTGACTTCCTGGCTTTCCAAGCGGGAAGAAAAAGCCGAAAAGAAGGAACAGAAAGCCAAAAGCGACACGCCTGTAGATGAAGCAGCACAAGCCAAACGTCAGGCTATGCGCCACCAAAAGGTGCTGAACGGTATTGATGAACTGGAGATTTGGCTGAAAGACCTGCTACGCAACGGATTAATCAATATACCGGAACGGGCTTATACTCTTTTCGACGGTATTGCCCGCCGTATGGTCGACGCCCAGGCTCCCGGACTTGCCAATCGGTTGAAAGTCATTCAGGAAATAAACTTCTACGAGGAAAGTTGGAAATACAAGTTAACCGACCAACTCGGAAAACTCTACCTCCTGATGAAGAGTTACCGGAACCTGGACCTGCAACCGGAAGAGTGGCAACAGGAAATCCGCACACAGATAGGTTATCCGCAAGCAAAAGAGGATGTGCTGGCGGGTGAAACAATTACCGACCAGTGGCTGGTACTCCATAAGAGAAGTCAGAAGATAAACGAGCTGAATAATGATATTTACTGGCTATACGGATGCCAGAGCAATCGTTTCGCCATCTATCTCAGTTTCACAGCTCCCGGAACCTTGGCGGAATTCAATCTTGTTCCCGGCAGTACCTACGACGGAAAACTCTGTTATTATAAAGGAGTAGGCAGTCTTCGCGCCTTGTTCAAAGAATGTGAATTATCCGAAGAAACAATTACCCCGTATTTCTGTGCGAATCTGCAAGAAGCAACCGCCCGATACAGGGAAGCCCTGCAACAGAACCCATTTGCCGAAAATGTACCCGTATTAGTAGAAAATCTGCGACTGGCTGTTCAAGGGAAACAGCTCTGTGTGCAGGATACAAACAACGAACTGATGCCTGTGCAGATGCAAGACATCACCCGAACAGACATCCTGTCCGTCACGGGTGGAAAGCCGTTTGCCGCCTTCTTTCTGGCAGACGCCAATTGCTGGGAGCTAAATTCAATGTGGTATCAATCTGACTATTATATTTGGAGAGATGAACGTAACTGAACCAATCATTAATGCAGCCTTATTGGGAACCGCTGCCAAAGAATTCATTCCGAACGGTTTACCGGAAACTCTGGAAGAAAACTTCCGACTGCTGCAAGAAAAGAGCGAAGATGCGGAAGACGCTTTCTATCAGTTTTCAGCCCTGACTTTCGCCTACAGCCGTGCCGGAATGGAACCGTTACCTGCCGGAGAAGCTATCACCATGAATGAAGCTCCGGATGACAGTCTGCCCTATTTCGACCGGAATATCGGCGACCTGCTGATTCAGATGGTCAATGAACAGAACCGGTATCTTTTATTATATGCTTACCGGAAAGCTGTCCGGTGCAACAAGCTTATTCCGCCATTCTATCTGCGGACGCTAATCTCACATGCCTACGACCGCAATAATCCCGATAAGCACGAAGAGCAAGCACTGCTTTCTTCCTTAACAGGTAATCGTGGACGCTGGCTGCTTACCCACATGGAATTACCGGACTGGGGAGATACCGGAAACGAAACTTGGGAAACAGCCTCACATGAAGAACGAAAGCGGATGCTGCAACGCCTGAGAAAAGAGAACCCCGGACAGGGACTTGCCTTGCTGCAAACCGAACTGAAAAATGAATCTGCCGCCCACCGTGACGAATTGATACAATGCCTGCGCACCAATCTGAGTAAAACGGATGAAAACTTCCTGCAAGAGATTGTCACCACCGACCGAAGCAGTAATGTAAAAGAAACCGCCCGTCGCCTTTTATGCAGTCTGCCCGACTCGGAACTGGTAAAAACATACTGTGACCTGCTGCGTGGAAAACTTCATTATAAGATGTTACTGGGCTGGTCATACGATAAAATCACCTTTACACCTGAGATGAAGAAATTGGGCTTGGAAGAGGTCAGTTCCAACAAGAAAGAAAAAGATGAAGAGTTTCTGCTCCGCCAGCTCGCCGAACGTGTACCGCTCAGTTTCTGGGCAGAGTTCTACGACTGTTCACCGGAAAAAGCCGCCGCAAAACTGGCAAAGAAGCCACCATTCGGTTCCTACTTCAACTTATGCCAGCCGATAGAAAACTTCGGTGACAATCTGTGGGCGTATCAAACCCTGAAAGAAGATTCAAATGAAGCCTACGCCTCTTCGCTGATGGGATTACTGACGCCGGAGCAACGGGAGGAAATCAACTTCCAGACAGACAGCAAGAGCAATTATATTCCCGAACCCTGGTATAATGCGGACGGGACGCAATGGGGAATAAAATTCTCCACACGAGCTTTACAAAGATTGTTCCATAGCAATTATTACTATTATCCGAAAGAGATGGCAGAACGCCTGTCGCTATACTTTCCTCCGGAGATGTTGCCCAAAGTGGAACAACAGGCAGTGGCATACGATGCCGTCCATGCCATTTCCAAATTCTGCCGACTGACAGCGGAATATATGAGAATGAAAGAAAAAATAAACAGCTTGTTTAATGACAATAAATAATACAAAACAATATGAGTACCTTACTTAGACAACATGCCGAACAGCAATTCGCAGAAGAGCTGCACGAACTGAAAAAGAATGAAACAAACTCTATTCCCGAAAATTGGGAAATGTCTCCGCAATCAGTAGTCACCTACCTGATGGGTGGCAAACTGAAGAACGGATTTGAAGTTTCACCTAAATATATAGGTAACCGCCGCCTGATGGAGATAGCAGTAGCTACCCTGGTAACAGACCGCGCATTGCTGCTATACGGACTTCCCGGTACGGCGAAAAGCTGGGTGAGCGAGCATATTGCTGCTGCCATTTCCGGTAACTCCACACTGATAGTGCAAGGTACTGCCGGAACAGGAGAAGAAGCCATCCGCTACGGTTGGAACTATGCCCGACTGCTGGCAGAAGGGCCCAGTGAAGGCGCACTGGTGCAAACCCCAATAATGAAGGCCATGCAGGAAGGCAAGATAGGACGTATCGAGGAGTTGACACGTATCGGCTCTGACGTGCAGGATACTCTGATCACGATTCTTTCGGAGAAAACACTTCCGGTTCCGGAGTTGAATAAAGAAGTACAGGCGATACGCGGTTTCAATATCATTGCAACAGCAAACAACCGTGACAAAGGAGTTAATGATTTGTCGAGTGCCTTGAAACGCCGTTTCAATACCGTTATTCTCCCTTTACCGGATACGATTGACGAAGAGATAGACATTGTACGCCGCCGCGTGGAAAGCTTTGAAAAGGTGATGCAACTTCCGGCAGAGAAACCTGCGCTTGAAGAAATCCGTCGTGTAGTAACCATTTTCCGTGAACTGCGGCAGGGAGCTACCAATGATGGAAAGACGAAGTTGAAAGCACCCAGTGGTACATTAAGTACGGCCGAGGCTATCTCGGTGGTAAATAACGGTCTGGCCATGGCAGGTTATTTCGGAGACGGACAGATACATGCCGAAGACCTTGTTTCGGGCATTCTCGGAGCAGTGGTGAAAGACCCGGTACAGGATAAAGTGGTATGGCAGGAATACATGGAGACGGTAGTGAAGAACCGCGACGGATGGAAAGATATCTACCGTGCTTCAAGGGATATGATCTGATACCTCCCACTCCATCATACGAACTAAAAGATTAAAAGAATGGCAATTCACTTATTAGGAATAAGGCATCACGGTCCCGGTTCATGCCGGAACGTACTGGAATACCTGCAAGAGCTTCAGCCCGATCTCATCTTGCTGGAAGGTCCGGCAGAAGCCGAGACTCTGCTTCCATGCGTGCTGAATGAGCAGATGGAACCACCCGTCGCCTTACTCGCCTATCAACCCGACCAGCCACAAAATGCGGTGTTCTATCCATTTGCCGAATTCTCTCCGGAATGGCAGACGATAGTTTACGCCCTGCGGAACGAAGTACCGTTACGCTTCTTCGATTTACCACTGGTACATTCGATGTCGCAAAATCAGGAGCCCCATAATACAACCGAAGAGCAACAGGAGGAGATTATCCCCACCGTATACAGAGATCCTTTTGACTATCTGGCAGAAGCGGCCGGATATACAGACGGGGAGTCATGGTGGGAAACTACCATTGAGCACCGCAAAGACAGTGCCGATGTATTTCAGGCTGTGAAAGAAGCCGTAACCGCATTGCGGGAGGAACTTCCCGAACATACCTCTCCCCGTGATCAGCTCCGCGAAGCCTGGATGCGTAAGATGATCCGCACGGCACAGAAAGAAAATTTCGAACGCATCGCCGTGGTATGTGGTGCCTGGCATGTGCCCGCCCTCGAAAATATACCTAAAGTAAAAGAGGATAACGAACTGCTGAAAGGACTGCCCAAAATAAAAATAGAATGTACCTGGATTCCCTGGACATACGACCGGCTTGCTTTCCGCAGCGGATACGGAGCCGGCATAGAATCTCCGGGTTGGTATCACTATCTTTGGCATCATCCGCAGGACGACGGTACACTCTGGATCAGCCAGGCTGCTTCCCTTTTCCGCAAGAAGAATATGGATATCTCCGTAGCCCACGTCATAGAAACTGTGCGTCTGGCACAGGTGACGGCTGCTTTACGCAATCTTCCCGCTCCTTCACTGGCTGAGTTTAATGAAGCCATCACCACCGTCATGGGCTTTGGCGACGATATCCTTTTACAGATCATCAAGGAAGAACTTATCATCAGTAACCGTCTGGGACGTGTTCCCGATGATGTACCCAAAGTTCCCTTGCTGGTAGATGTGGAAAAGACTCAAAAACGGCTGCGTGTTCCATTTACAGCCGAAATCAAAGAGCTGACTCTCGACCTTCGTAAACCGAATGATCTGGATAGAAGCTGTCTCTTATACACATCTCCGAGCCCACGAGACTAGCGCTCATCTC
>ENA-OXET01000691-OXET01000691.1-human-gut-metagenome-genome-assembly--contig:-NODE-691-length-12286-cov-6.730930_pt1 | contig 12286 bp, 10 predicted proteins | sample MGYA00249831_ERZ652256 | MGnify/ENA primary metagenome ERZ652256 (study PRJEB26925, sample SAMN05826983) | human gut metagenome | biome: ENVO:2100002; feature: ENVO:00000062; material: ENVO:00002003... | reverse complement strand
TATTCGTCGGCAGCGTCAGATGTGTATAAGAGACAGGCATAAATATATTAATTTATTGCAAATAAAATTTTGCATTTTACAAACTGATACCTGTTTTTAGGATAAACAGCAAACTAAAAAAAGCCCCGAAACGGAGCTTTTTTACAGGCATATCGGTTAAAATGCCACCGCAGCCCTGACAAAGTTGCTCCTATACGGCGTAGCTTTGCTCTCTTGGCCCGTTGTCGACCAGGCGCTCTCGGTAGAATACTCGCTTGACGTCCAATAACTGATAACACTTCCCGACTTGGAAAACCTGTCTCCCCCCACCAGCTCCAAAGAAGCCTCAACATAAGTCACAACACTTTTTAACGCCGTCCATTCTTTGATACTGGGCAAAAACCATTTTCCCCTTTGGCAAAAATCCTTTGTACAGCCAGTAGGCAAATAAGTGTTTACCTCTTTTGCCGGCTCATAGCTTCCGCCACATGAGGTCTTTAATAAAATATCGGTAAAATTCCGCCCGGCCCCCTCACAAAGTTGAGGATGCCACCCATCAGTACAATCCGGAATAGACGTATTGCAAGTCGAACTAGACCAAACATAAGTTTTACTGCTAACATCACGCAAAGCAATAGCTAATCTATTTTCAGCATCAAAAACAACGCCAATCGGTGTTTTACCGGCTTCATAACCGTCAGAAACCGAACCGTCGCCATATAATATCGAACCAACTTTAACCTCGGCACTTGCTTTGCTGCAATATAATTTGCTCAAATCAAACGGGCACTTTAAAATATTTTTTGCTCCTGCGCAATCTGAAGAAGATTGTACATATCCTAATTGCTCACAGGTCGGTGCAACAGCACAAGTCGCTGCCTGCGCCGCCGGAACAAAAGCAATCAGGGCCGGCAGAAATACCCCGAAATATTTTTCACATCTTTTACTCATTATTTTTCTCCTCAAATTAAATTAACGCTATTTCCCTTAAGAGCGAAAATTGAGGCTATGCTCATTTAACCAAACAAGACAAAGCTCCACCGCACCAGTAATTATCCAAATCCAAATATCCTGTCGCACAACCGACAGCACAATATTTTTTAGAACAACTCTCATATTCGCAGGTATTGCCGGCCGGACAGCTGGCCAAAGTACATTTATTCTCACAGCAAGATCTACAGGTATCAAATTTCTGAACTGCCCCCGAGTAACAGACCTTCGCTCCGGCCTCACCGCCGCAGTCGCAAGTTTTGTAACCTGAGCAGGCATTCTCCGTTCTCTTGTACTTAATCGTGCCGCAAGAATTGCACACCTCGCCCGGAACATAACCCTGGGCACTTGCCTGCGCTGCCGTATAGTCATACCCCGAACACGGATTGCAAATACATTTCTTATAGCTGTCGTTATAAGGGCAACTCTGATTGATGTCGCCGACTTTCCCCGCTTCACAGGTCAGACTGTAGCCAAGTTCCTTACAAGCACGGATATTATCCGTTTCGCAGGATTTATAGAGAGACGATTTATAAGGACACGGATTAGCCGGATACTCCGGCACAGAACAGGATGTAACATGATAGCCGTTGTTCTTACACCAGATATCGGGATCGATACAGTCACGAACAAATTTGCTGTCATAAGGGCATTCGTCATCTTTGATATACCCGGCCGGACAACCGTTATGAACATAACCGGCTTGCTTGCACAAATCATCTGTGGAGAATTCTGTGTAACCGAAATCCAATTCACCGTCACCGACAATAAATTTAACATTGGCAAATTTAGGATAATATTTCAAAGGCTCTTGCCTCTGCAAAACCAATCCGGCAAAGGAAGAAGGAACAGGCCGCTTAGGAATTGCGGCGGCCTGAGGCCGTGATTCAAAGGTTTGGTTTTGGCTTGTATCTACGAGGGAGGCATACTCGGAACTTAACGAAGCGAACGATGCCGTCGGATAAACTAAAAAGAATACCGATGACAGATAGATAGTTTTGCTGATTATTCGCATAATACACCTCACAAATATAACTGAATCAAAGCCTAAATGTAAGGTAACATATTATTTAAAATTTGTCAATACGACATTGGACGATTGCTTTCTTTTTTCTAAGTTGATTAGACATTTTGAACTAAGAAAAGAACCGGCACCTACATGAATAAGCAAAGATGTTGCAACACTCGTCACAGACAAATTTGTCAAAATCTTTAAAAGCCTTGCTGCGATTCGGATTGAGTCGCACTTTTTATCCGCTGCGGAGCATTTTTTAATGGATTTTTGAGATTTAACATGCTATAAAGCGCGCATATAGAGATTCTATATTGAGTTTAACCGAGCCGGAAGATTAGGCCTTAAATCGTCTTAATCTGAGGCTCTTTTTGTGTTCTAAACATATAAGGAAAATAACTTATGTCAGAAGTCAAAATGAAAATGATGGACGGTAACGAAGCCGCTGCTTCCGTTGCCCACCGCATGAATGAAGTCTGCGTTATTTACCCGATTACCCCGTCTTCTCCGATGGGCGAATGGGCTGATGCGTGGTCTGCCGCCAAACAGAAAAACCTGTGGGGCGTCGTTCCCGAAGTTCAGGAAATGCAGTCTGAAGCAGGTGCTGCCGGCGCTTGCCACGGTTCTATTCAGGCCGGTGCCTTAACCACCACCTTTACCGCTTCTCAGGGCTTGCTCCTGATGATCCCGAACATGTATAAAATCGCCGGTGAACTTTCTCCGTTCGTTATGCATGTTGCCGCCCGTTCCCTGGCTTATCATGCGCTGTCCATTTTCGGTGACCACACTGACGTTATGAGCTGCCGCCAGACCGGCTTTGCCATGCTCTGCTCCAACTCCGTTCAGGAAGCGCACGACATGGCCGCCATTGCTCAGACTTCAACGCTGCGCAGCCGTGTTCCGTTCATGCATTTCTTTGACGGTTTCCGCACCTCGCATGAAATCAAAAAAATCAAACTGCTTTCCGACGACGATCTGCGCGCCATGCTCGAAGGCGTTGACTACTCTTTCAACGCTGAACATGCTCTGCGTCCGGAATCTCCGGTCATCCGCGGTACGGCTCAAAACCCTGACGTCTTCTTCCAGGGCCGCGAAGCTTCCAACCCCTTCTACAAAAAAGTTGAAGGCATCGTTCAGGAAGAAATGGACAAGTTCGCTAAAATCAGCGGCCGCCAGTATCATGTTGTTGATTACGTCGGCGCGGCTGATGCCGAACAGGTTATCGTTATTATGGGTTCCGGCGCCGAAACCGTTGAAGAAACCATTAACTATCTGAATGCCAACGGCGCCAAACTGGGCCTGTTGAAAGTTCACCTGTATCGTCCGTTCCCGGAAAAATCTTTCCTGAAAGCTTTGCCGAAATCAGTCAAAGTCGTTTCCGTTCTCGACAGAACCAAAGAATCCGGCTCCACCGGCGAACCGCTGTACCTTGACGTTGTCGCCACTTTGACGCAGGCCTTTGCCAACGGCGAAATTGCCAATATGCCGAAAATTCTCGGCGGCCGCTATGGTCTGTCTTCCAAAGAATTTACCCCGGGCATGGTCAAAGCCGTTTATGATAACGGTTCTGCCGCCAAACCGATTAACGGTTTCACCGTCGGCATTAACGATGACGTTAACAAAACGTCCCTGCCGTTTGACGATTCGATTGACACCGAACCCAAAGACGTTGTCCGCGCCGTATTCTACGGTTTGGGTGCAGACGGTACTGTCGGTGCAAACAAAAACTCAATTAAGATTATTGCCGAAGACGCCGGTAAATACGGCCAGGGTTACTTCGTTTATGACTCCCGCAAATCCGGCTCTATGACCACTTCTCACCTGCGTTTCTCGGATAACCCGATTAAGTCGGCTTACCTGATTAACAAAGCGGACTTTGTAGCTTGCCACCAGTTCCCGTTCATGCGCAAGGTTGACATCCTGAAAATCGCCAAACCGGGCGCAACTTTCCTGTTGAACGCTCCTTACGGCGCCGATGAAGTATGGAATCACCTGCCGATTGAAGTTCAGGAAGAAATCATCAGCAAAAAGCTGAAATTCTACACCATCAATGCGGTTGAAGTTGCTCGCGAAACCGGTATGGGTCAGCGCATTAACACCGTTATGCAGACCTGCTTCTTCGCCATTTCCAACATTCTGCCGAAAGATGAAGCTATCGCGCAGATTAAGAATGCGATTAAGAAAACCTACAGCAAAAAAGGCGACGCCATCGTTCAGAAAAACTTCCAGGCCGTTGACGCCTCTCTGGCTCATCTGCACGAAGTTAACTATCCTGACCATGTCACGTCAACTTTCCACCGCTCTCTGCCGGTTCCGGCCAATGCGCCTGAATTCGTTAAAAAGCTGACCGGTGAAATCATTGCCGACCGTGGTAACGAACTGCCGGTATCTGCTTTCAGCGAAGTCGTTGACGGAACCTGGCCGACCGGAACCACTCAGTACGAAAAACGCTGCATCGCTACCGAAATCCCGGTTTGGGATCCGGAAACCTGCATCCAGTGCGGCAAATGCTCTCTGGTCTGCCCGCACGGCGTTATCCGTATGAAAGTCGCTTCGGAAGAAGAACTGAAAAACGCGCCGAAAGGTTTCAAATCTGCCGCTTATAAAGGCAAGGAATTTGCCGGTAAACAGTTCATTTGGCAAATGTCTCCGGAAGACTGCACCGGCTGCGGCATCTGCGTCAGCGCCTGCCCGGCTAAAAACAAAGCCAATCCGGAACGCAAGGCCATCAATATGGACCACATTGAAAATCATCTGGAAGAACAGGTTGCCTGCTGGAACTTCTTTGAAACTCTGCCCTACGTCAAACGTACCGAAGTTGTCAAGAACCTGCCGAAGACCACTCAGCTGATTCAGCCCTTGTTTGAATTCTCCGGTGCCTGCGCCGGCTGCGGTGAAACGCCGTATGTCAAACTGTTGACCCAGCTGTTCGGTGACCGCATGGTTGTCGCCAATGCGACCGGATGTTCTTCAATCTACTCCGGCAACCTGCCGACCACACCGTATGCCAAAGACGAAAAAGGCCACGGTCCGGCTTGGGCAAACTCTTTGTTTGAAGACAACGCCGAATTCGGTCTGGGCATGAGATTCTCCATCGACCAGCAGACCCATTTTGCCAAGACCCTGCTTGAGGGGCTGAAAGACAAAATCGGTGCCGAACTGGTTGAAAAAATTCTCGCTAACCCGCAGGCCACCGACGTTGAAATCGATGACCAGCGCGCCAATGTCAAAGCTCTGCGCGACAAGCTGGCCGGCATCGACACCCCTGAAGCCAAACACCTGAACAAACTGGCTGACTACCTGATTAAGAAGTCAGTCTGGATTCTGGGCGGCGACGGCTGGGCTTATGATATCGGCTTCGGCGGTCTGGATCATGCGATTGCTTCCGGCAAAAACATCAATATCCTGGTTATGGATACCGGTGTTTACTCCAATACCGGCGGTCAGCAGTCTAAGGCTACCCCGATGGGTGCCAGCGCCAAATTCGCGACGGCGGGTAAATCTCTGCCGAAAAAAGATCTGGGTATGATTGCCATGTCTTATGGTAATGTTTATGTTGCCCAGGTTGCTTTCGGTGCCAATGATGCTCAGGTCATCAAAGCCATGAACGAAGCTGAAGCTTTTGACGGCCCGTCCATCATCATTGCTTACTCGCACTGCATTGCCCAGGGCTTCAACCTGGCTGACGGCTTGCAGCACCAGAAGAACGCGGTTGAAACCGGTTCTTGGCCGCTGTTCCGTTACAACCCGGAAAACATTAAAGAAGGCAAAGCTCCGCTGACTTTGGATTCCAAAGCTCCGAGCAAACCTCTGTCAGACTATATGTCTAACGAAACCCGTTTCCAGGTTGTCAACAAGATGAATCCTGAACGTTATGAAACCTTGTTGAATAAGGCTCAGGAGAACGTTAAAGAAAAACGTTCCTTGTATGAACACATGGCAGAATTTGCCATTAAGGAAGGCGCTGAATAATCAGCTTTCCGCCAACAAAAATACCCCGAAGCAATTCGGGGTATTTTTTTGTTATCAAATATTGACTATCCAAAAAAAACATACCATCCTATAAGATATTAATATTTCTAAACAACAAAGGAACCTGACATGAGTGATAACAGCCAAAACGATGAGCCCCCACTCACTCCGGAACAACAGGAAAATGATTTTATCTCTATTCTCGGAGAAAAAAACTTTGACAAAGCAAAATACCGCCTTGACATCCAGAAACTGCAAAACATCGGTATGCCTTTGGATATACTTAACCCGATGGCTTACAAAAAAGACGATGATAATGATAAGAATAAAAACAAAAACTCAAGAAACACTGACCAGCCGGACTATAAAGGCGACGGCCTTTCATTCATTTCGGAAGAAAAAAACGGAAAACTTTTCGGCCGCGGCAGTAACGGTGAAACATTTGAAGCTAAAAACTATGAGGAACTGAACAAACTCATTGCCGGCTCTTACAAAAAAGAAAATGAAAAACGCCCCGACAAAGGAAAAAACAGCATCGTCGAATATCATACTTCCGATAAAAATCCCCAAAAGATGGCCGCTTTCGCAAAAGCTTTCATTAATGAGGGTATTGCCGTCGGCGGAGATGTTCCTCAAGATCCCAAATTCTGGCAAAATCTGAAAAAAGAATATCTGAACAACCCCGAACACTCCATTGATAATTGGCAGCACCTTACCCGGAAAGTTCCCCCTCAATATATGGGAGAGATGAAAAATGAACACTCGCTTTCACCAACACAAGCAACAAACCCACGAGCAGCTTCTGGATCGTTCATCAAACAATTGCGCAACGGAAACAACCCCAAACTGACTCCGCAGCAAAACAAACCGCAGCAACGGTCAAACGGCAATCAGCCGCTTTCCGTACAGCAGATGATCGGCAACAGTTATCAACGCTGAACAATAAAATACCCCGAAACAATTCGGGGTATTTCGTTATCTCCTGATGACTGAATATCCTCTCGGCCCATTTCCTGATATCACCATATTGCAAAAAAAAGAGAGAGCGGCTCGCTCCCTCTTTTTCTTACCGGTATATCAATAGCGATATAAGGTCAAAACATGAGCCAACGCCGCATAACGCGTCCGTTCCGAAGAGGTCATTTTTTCAGCCGATTTGCCGCCCAGCGTTTTGAACTCCTTGCGAAGTTTTTCCACACCGTCGGCATCTCCCGGCAGCAAATCCGGAAAAGCGGTCAAAACAACATCCGTCGGCGAAACGGCAGTATAACGGCCGAAACGACGCGGCGGCAGCAGACACTCGGCCGGCTCCTGCCGCACCTCTGCATTCTCCGCTGCTGCGGCAACTTGTTCCGCCTCGGCATTGCCGGTTTCCTCATCCGCAGGACTTTCCTCGGCAAGCGGAAGCTCGCCTTCGCCCGAAGACTCATTGTCTTCCTCATTGGCTGAAACCGCATTATTCACTCTGTGCTGTCTGATACCGATGATAACCAGAATCAAAATACACAACAACAATCCCGGGATTGCCCACTCATGCAAAAAATTTACGATTGTTTCCATGACTTTAATTTTTTTGAAGTTTATTAATAAGGATATTTTCCGGTTTTGAACCATGTGTCGAGGATACCGTTGACCATGGTATTCATCTGATAACGCAGATAAGCCGCCGAACTGCTCTCCCAGCCGTTGCCGGCTTTGTTGCCGTCCAAATCGCAGCCGGTAATTTCAATTTTGCGGCTGTTGACCAAAGGCAGCGCATCAACCTTGGAAACGCCGATCAGCTCCCACTGTTCCGGATGTCGCAAACAGAACGCGTATCCCTTCATGAAATACTTGCGCACCACGCTGAAGACCCCTTCCCGCGACGGAAAGCTGTTCTGCTTCTCCTGCGGCAGCGGAAATCTCCCGTTATTCCAATCCGTAAAGCTGCTCAACACATTGCCGACGACAATATCAACGCCGTAGCCCGAAGTCAGACTGTCCACGTCAAAAAGTCGGTCGCAAAGCTGCGCCACCGGTGTTTCAAACGCCAGAAAATGAACATCTCGCATGGCAAACGCAAATTTCTGCACAGCCGACAGAGAATGCCCGGCTTCCGTCAACAGTCCGATACGCGGGCAATCCAGTTTTGACAGCCGTTCCGAGCTGCGGATAATCTGTTTCAGCTCGGCAATTTTTCCGCCGTAAACCGGAGCCTCTTTCAGCAAATTTCGCCGGATATAGGCCTCATCGAACCCAAGGCTTACCAGAAGCTGAGCATAAAGCAGCGCTTCCGATGTGCCGGGAATTTTCTGCCCGGTTGACGGTGCGCTCCCCAGCAAAATGATTTCCGGCGCTTTGTGTTCGGGTTCCGGATACTGCCGACGGTGTTTCATAATGATTTCCCCGGCATACTTGACAATCCGCGGATAACCGCCGAACACCACCAAAGCATCAAGTTTGGGGAGATTGTCAATTCCGAAACTGTCAACTTGCACAAGCGCGCCGTTAAGCGTGCAGGCATAGCGGATCGGATACTCCTGACTGTAAGTCGCCCATTTTTGAAGCGCCAGAATTTCCGACACTTCGGCACTGGTAAGTGCCTGAACTTTTTGTTGTTTCATATCAATAAAAATTAAAAGTGAAGACATAAAGCGACAGGCACTTGAAAATCCTTATAAAAAAGTTCAACTTTTTTAAGTCAAATTCCAATAATACCCATCATAATTAAATTTAGGCTTCCACGTTATCATAATCGGTCAAACATAGCAAGACAAATTTAGACAAATTAGAACTTATCAGCAAAACAAGACTTCCACTTTGTTCCGCATTCCTTTTCCGGCGAATCGTCTGCCGATTCGCACCTGTTCCAGATTGCCTCAGGCCTCCTTCTTTCCGGTTTGGGAGCCCTGTTTTTATCCTTTGAAATCGCAAAAACAAAACGACACAACTTTATATTGAAAATAAGATTTAAATTCTGTGGGTTATTTGAAAATTCTCAAAAAATTACTATCTATTGCTGATATTAATAGACTCATAAAATATTCAAATTTAGGATAAAAAAATGACAGAAAATACATCACAACCGGCTGCTGAATTTAAAGCCGACTTTAATGACTTGAATTATTTCAAAAACATTTATCATCAGGAATATATCAGAACCGCCCATCAGAGCGGCAAAAAATATCGCAGTCTGAACGGCGCCGTTCAACGGGCTGTCGTCGAAAAGGCCATGCTCCGCACCGAAGCTTATAAATTCTCCCGCTACGGACAGGGCGAATTAAACGGGCTCACCCCGGAAAAGCGTAAAGAGCGCACCGAATTCATCTTCCAAAAATACTGCACTTTTTATGCCTACAGCGACGAGAGCCGGAAATATCGCCGCGGCCTGCAGGACATTCTGACCGAAGAGCAGACTTTTCTTTACCTCCACCCGATGGAAAAAGACCGCGCCAATGCCCGGCGGGAAAAAATCCGCCAAATGGCACAGGAAATCGATGCCGGACAGTATCGCGGTTACGACATCACCCGTTTCTACCGCCAGCGTCAGGGACAGGAACTGTAAAACGTTTTTCAAAAAGGAACCGAACGGTTCCTTTTTTCTTTCCCTTTACAAAAACATATTGCTTTTTTTCTCACCCGCGTCTATCTTATCTTTAGACAAAATAATTTTTCTTCCGATTATTAACCCTAAAAAATACAGTCATGAACAAAATGCCTATCCTGGAAGCTACGCTTCCCGCCCGGGATGAATGCCTGTTCCCGACTCAGGCCGATGCCCGTCACCATTTTGCCCGCTTGCACCTTTTCGGCAAAATCTCCTGCGGCATAGCCTACACCGACAACAACGAATGCGAATTGGTTTGGCTGATGCAAACCCGAGACGGACAACACTATCCGCTCCAGGCTTTTCGCAGCAAAGTTCCTTACAACGGTAAAATCATTCGTTTCCGTCAGGAAAACATCGGCAATTACATCGGACGCGAAAATCATTTTTACATCCTCTGTGATGATGATTTTCTCGGCCTGACCATTCGTGAAGTTGCCGTCTATGCCGACCAGCAGGACATTCACGCTCTTTATGCCATGGATAACATCGCCTACGAAGACATTTCGCTGGTAAAGGTTTTTTCCATTTTGCCGCAGCGAAAATTCCTGTTTGTCAGCTGGCTGATTAACCGCTGTGATCATACCGGAGAATTCCGTCCGGCTTTCATCGAAGACACCATCATTCATCGGGGCTTCGACCCGACAAACATTACCTGGGAAACGATGACCGCCGGCGACACCTTCATGCATTTTGACGAAAAGTTCCGCGTTGCCTATGACCGCAACACCGGCTGGTTTTTCAACAAAGTCTTTCACAATCCTTATATGCGGATTGTCAAAAGCAACATCTGAACAAAAGAGGGGAAATCCCCTCTTTTGTTTTAAGCCTCGTTTTTTAATTTTTCCGGATTAAGCCCTTCCAGTTCAGGCAAAACAAATCGCCCGTCCTTGCGGACCAAGATCCCGTCCAAATAAATTTCACCGCCGCCGTGCGCCGCATCCTGCATCTGTATCAAATCCCAGTGCACGGACGAACTGTTGCCGTTCGGCGCTTCGTCATAAGAATTGCCGATAGCCATATGAAACGACCCGCCGATTTTCTCGTCAAACAAAATATCCAAAATCGGATGCGTAATACCCGGATTAAGTCCGAAAGCAAATTCCCCCATATAACGGGAGCCGGCATCTGTCTCTAAAATATCCTGCAGCTTGTCATTGTTGGCCAGAGAAGAAGCCTCCGTAATCCGCCCGTCTTTAAACACCAGCCGTACATTGGAAAAGAAAATACCGTTATATACCGTATCGGTATTAAACTGCACCACCCCGTTAATTGAATTTTTAACCGGTGCGGTATAAACCTCGCCGTCAGGAATATTAACCTCACCGCAGCATTTTATTGCCGGAATCCCCTTAATGGAAAAAGCCAAATCCGTCCCCGGCGCAATTATTCTCACTTTATCCGTCCGCTCCATCAGCTCTTTCAGCGGCGTCATCACTTCACACATTTTGGCATAATCCACCAAACAGGCATCAAAATAAAAATTCTCAAACGCCTCCACCGACATTTTTGCCAACGCTGCCATGGCCTGATTGGGATAACGCATCACACACCAGCGGGTCCGGGGCACCCGTGTCGAACGATGAACCGGATTATAATAATGCTGCATATATAAAGCCATCTGCCTTTCATTAACATCCGACAAAGCAAAAATATCGTCATAACCGCGCAGCGCAACATAAACGTCGCTTGAAGCCATCTGCTGCCGGTATGTTTCTCCGAATGCTTTCATCTGTTCTTCAGAAGCATTGTCAATCACCGCTTTCAACAAATGCTCATCATTGTAAAAATAAAAAGGCACACCGCCCAGCTCGGTCGCTTTCCGAATAAAAATTTCCATTAAATCCAAAACCGCCGGCCCGAAAGCTTCAATATAAATCTTTTCGCCTTTTTTCAGTTTGACCGAATTTTTAAGCACATTTTCAGCCAGTTGATATAATCTGTTGTCTTTTTGCATTTACATTCCTTTGTTTAATCAGTATTTCAGCCTGTCAATTAAGCATTTTGAGATAAACAGTAAGAATTAAGGGAGAAAAAAGCGGAGTGTACAAGAAAGTACATAAACATTTTTTCCGCCCGCAAATTCTGTACTAGTTATCCATAGAAACCATTTTCATCAGATGATTAAGCAGCAAAACCCCATACCCCGTTGCCATTCCTTTGTCGTCAGTCTCACACCCGGCAATATCTATATGCGCCCAGCGAACGCCTTTTTGAATATAGCGCTGCAAAAAACAGGCTGCCTGTGTTGAATCGGCTTCGCGTTTGCCGACGTTTTTCATATCTGCCGTTTCCGATTTCAGACGTTTGTCTATTTCTGCTTCCATTGGCAGTTCCCAGACTTTTTCGCCGCTTTGCGCCGCGGCCTCTTTGACTTGTGCCAGCAGAGCGGTATCATTGCCCAGCAAGGCGGCATAAAAACCGCCGAAGATATAGGCGGTGGAACCGGTCAGCGTTGCCATGTCAACAAGAGTTTTAACTTTATATTTCTCCTGTGCCAGCCATAGGGCGTCCGCCAGAATCAGGCGCCCTTCCCCGTCGGTATCAACAACTTCCACCGTCTGGCCGGAAAAGGAGGTCAAAATGTCATCCGGTTTATAGGCATTTCCGTTCGGCATATTTTCCACCAACGGCAGCACCGCAATCAAATTAAGCGGAAGTTTCTGCAATGCGGCCGTTTTCATTGCCGCCGCCACGGCCTGTCTCTTATACACATCTCCGAGCCCACGAGACTAGCGCTCATCTCG
>ENA-OXET01000689-OXET01000689.1-human-gut-metagenome-genome-assembly--contig:-NODE-689-length-12323-cov-5.972693_pt1 | contig 12323 bp, 9 predicted proteins | sample MGYA00249831_ERZ652256 | MGnify/ENA primary metagenome ERZ652256 (study PRJEB26925, sample SAMN05826983) | human gut metagenome | biome: ENVO:2100002; feature: ENVO:00000062; material: ENVO:00002003... | reverse complement strand
CGGCAGCGTCAGATGTGTATAAGAGACAGTCCGGATGCTGCGGCAGAATCGGCAGCAGAAAACGCGCAGCAGAAAATGACGGCTGTTGCCAGCACCTGCCTGACAAGGCCTTTCATACCGACGGCAATCTGTTGCAAAAAGGTTCGCATCCGTTCAATCCACACAATTACGCAATATAGGTTATTATATATAAACACTTCTTACCAATAGGTTAAAAACATAAAATTATCCGGAGCGCAAGCTGTCTTTTCGGCTGTAAACAAACGGCAGACAAAGGCGACCGCACTTTTTTGCGTCTGATTCAAAAATAATATTGTGTTTTAAATCAAATCGTATATTCTGAGTGCAATTGTATGCTTTTAATGTATCGGAAGCAGGTCTTTATTACACGAGTTTACCATAAAATGCAAGACCTGCCGTGCTGATACCGCCGCCGGCTCACAGCGAGAGGCGTGCTTGCAGACAAGAAAGACAAAAGATTTTTACTGGACGGTTTCACGTCCCGGGCCCGATAAACAAACAAAGTAAACAAATGTGCCGGGGACACAGAGAGGTTTTATATGATAAGTAAGGCTGCGACTGACAGCCCGAAGACTGGCTTAAAATAGAGTGCGAAACACCGGCAGCGGCAGATTTCGTGCTTAGATACATAATAGCTTTCGCCTGATTCCCTCCAGTTTTGTGACAATACCCGTACCGCGCCCCGGCGTTTCGGTACCCAAACGGAGAATTATATTTATGACCAAAAGAATGCTGATTGATGACACCCGTCCGGAAGAAACCCGCGTTGTCATCGTTAACGGAAACAAAGTTGAAGACGTCGAATTCGAATCAGCCAGCCGCAAACAAATCAAAGGCAACATTTATTTGGCAAAAGTCATGCGGGTTGAGCCTTCGCTGCAGGCCGCTTTCGTCGATTACGGCGGAAACAAGCACGGTTTTCTGGCTTTCGGCGAAATTCACCCGGACTATTACAATGTTTCGGAAGAAGAGCTGGCCTCAATTGACAAAGAAGTAGACGAGATTATCGAAGCCAAAAAACAGGCGATTAAAGAACGGGAAGCCGAGCGCGAAAGACACCGCGCCGAAAAAGCAGCCCAATACGCCGCCCGCGAAGAAGAGCGCAAAGCCCGTGAAGCTGCGGAAGCGGAAGCCAAAGCGGCAGAAGCAGCCGAAAACGGCAGCGAAACTTCAACTCCGGTTCAGGAAGAGGCCGTAACGGAAGAAAAAATTCCGGCAGCAGAAACAACTTCCGCACCGAACGAATCTTTGCCGGAAGCCGCGGAAACGACAGCAGAAAACGGCACTCTGACGGAAGAAACACCGACCGAAACGGTTCCGCAGGAAGAAACGGCGGCAGATTCACACAAGCATCCCCGCAAGAAAAGAATTTTGAAAAAGCGTGCCCGCAAAGCCCAGCAGGCTCCTAAAGAGGAAGCTGCCGAAACGGAACCGGCCGCACCGGAACAAGAAAAAGCGGAAAAAGAAGAAAAACTGACGGTTATGGCCGAAAGCACCAAAGAGGAAGAAGAAACCGTTCAGGAAGAAGTTGACGCGCCCCGGAAGTCAAGCACCTATAACAATATGGCCGAAGAAGACGTCGTTGAAGAAGATGACGATGAAGAAGACGACAGCGAATGCGATTTTGAAATTCAGCGCAAACTGATGAAAATCCGCAAATTATTCCACCGCAGCAAAATTCAGGACGTTATCAAAGAAGGACAGATTTTGCTGGTTCAGGTGGTTAAAGAAGAACGCGGCAATAAAGGTGCGGCATTAACGACTTATCTTTCTCTGGCCGGACGCTATTGCGTTTTAATGCCGAACCGCATCAAAAGCGGCGGCGTTTCCCGCAAAATTACCAATGTTGCAGACCGCAAACGGCTGAAAAACATCGTTAAAGAATTGCCGCTCAACAATGAAATGTCTATGATTGTCCGCACCGCCGGCGAAGAAAAAACCAAAGCAGACATTGTCCGCGACTACAATTATCTGATCCGCAGCTGGAATCAAATCCGCCTTGATGCTTTGAAAGAGAAAGCTCCGGCTTTAATTCACGAGGAAGGCAACCTGATCAGACGCGCCCTGCGCGATATGTACACCAAAGACATTTCCGAAATTATCGTGGACGGCGAACAGGCTTACAAAGCCGCGCGTGATTTTGTGAAAATCCTTTCCCCGCATAACCTGAAAAAAATTAAAGAAAACAAAAAAGGCGAGCTGCCTTTGTTCCAGAGATTTCAGGTTGAAGCTCAGCTGGACAAACTGCATGACACCAATGTTCAGCTGGAATCGGGCGGTTATCTGGTTATCAACCCCACGGAGGCGCTGGTTTCAATTGATGTCAACTCCGGCCGCGCAACCAAAGAAAAAGACCTGGAGGAAACCGCACTCAAAACCAATCTGGAAGCAGCCGACGAAATTGCCAAACAACTGAGAATGAGAAATCTGGCCGGGTTGGTCGTGGTCGATTTTATTGATATGGAAGAACAGAAAAACAATCTGGCGGTTGAAAAGCGTATGAAAGAGGCCATGAAAAAAGACCGGGCACGGATTCAGATTGCCAAGATGAGCTGTTTCGGCTTGCTGGAAATATCGCGCCAACGGATGCATTCCTCTTTCTTTGAAAGCAATTATCAGGTTTGCCCGCACTGCCACGGCAAAGGAATTGTCCGCACAATCGAATCGGGAGCGGTTTTTGTGCTGCGCTGTATTGAGGAAGAAGGCATTAAAAACCGCTGTTCACGGATTAACCTCTATCTGCCCAGCGAGTTTGCCCTTTATCTGCTGAATCAGAAGCGCAAATGCATCAGCGATTTGGAACAGCGTTACAATATGGAAGTGATTATCTGCGCCGACGACTCAATCAAGAACATTGCCGACCTGAGAATTGAACGCATTAAAGCGGTTAAAACTCAGGATAAGGAAGAAGATAAGGAAGAAAACGGAACGGAAGAAAGCAGTTCTCCGCGCAACAGCCGCCGTCAGCCGAACAAAGGTGACCGGAAACCGCGCATCAAAGAAGAAACGGCTGCCGAAGACACACCGGTTCAGGAAGATGCAGCCGATACGGCGGAAGCTTCCGAAAGCGTCAAAGAAAACAGGAATGAAGACGGGCAGGAAAACGAGGGACGCCGCAGTAGCCGCCGGCGTGACCGACGCAACAGATTTGACCGTCGCAACAACCGCCGCCGCGATCGCCGCAACTATAATGACAACGGTGACAACGAAAACAACGGCGAAACAAAAAAAGAAAAAGCGGAAGCGGTCATCTTGTATAACAGCCATGAAGATATTAAGTCTCCCAATGTTGCCGCTGCGGAAGACAATTCCGCGGAGAAGGCCGAACAGAAAGGAAAGACAACCTGGTGGAGAAAATTAATCAAAAGCTGACCGGCAGCAAAAAGAACACCGTATCAAGGCTAATCATCGGCTTCTGGCTGATATTAGCCTTTTTGCCGTTAAGAGATGCCTTGGGACAGATGAGCATCATTTCCGATGAAGAGACCGAACAATATCTGGCCAAAGTTATCCGTCCGATTTTTCAAACTGCCGGTATTCCGTTTAACCGCAATAAAATTTATATTGTCAATGACAACAGCCTGAATGCCTTTGTCGGCGACGGCAACAATCTGTTCATCCATACGGGGACGCTGCTGAAAGCAGATAACACCGACCAGATCAGCGGCGTTTTGGCGCATGAAACCGGACATATTCTCGGCGGGCATATTCTGCGTCAGAAAATAAAAAACCAGAGTATGCAGGAAGCCAGTCTGGCGTCTCTGGTTCTGGCCGGAGCCGCGGCCGCAGCCAGCGGCCGGGGTGACGTGGCCGTCGCCGTCATGCTGGGGTCACAGAGCTCCCTGCTCTCCAATTATATGGCTTACCGGGTCGAAGAAGAACGCAGCGCCGACGATGCCGCCGTGAAACTTCTTTACAAAAGGCAGACATCACCGCAGGGACTGCTGCAATTTATGAAAAAAATTCAAAAACAAAACGCGTTAAACGGGATTGAAGAAAGCGACTATTTCAGAACCCACCCGGTTACGAGCGAACGTGTCCGCTTTCTGGAGCAGGCGGTCAAACAGTCGCCCTATCATCAGGATCATTCTCTGGACAGTGAATTTCAACGCATAAAAGCCAAATTATACGGCTTTCTGCAAGAACCGGCACAAACATTTAAGCGTTATCCGCTGAGCGATACGTCAATCGCCGCCCGTTATGCCCAAGCCATTGCTTATTTTAAGCAGCTCAATTTCGGCAAAGCTCTGAGGATGATTGATGCCTTATCGGCCGAAGAACCGGACAATCCTTATTTTTATGAACTGAAAGCGCAAATTTATATGGAACAGGGCAATCTGAAAGCGGCCAAAGAAGCTTACGGCAAGGTTCTCAAACTTCGTCCCGACGCCGCACTGCTGCAGGTTGACTGGGCTCAGGCTGCTTTGGCGGTTTCTCCGTCGCCGGCAGAATTGAAAAACATTATTGCGGTCTTAAACCGCTCTTTGCAGCAACGCCCTTCGGCCATGGGCTGGCTGCTGCTGTCTCAGGCTTATGACCAAAACGGGCAGACGGCTTATGCCGAATATGCGGCTGCGGAATATTCGCTGCGAATCGGTGCCGCCGATATTGCCAAAAGGCAGGCCGAAAATGCCCAGCGCAAAAACCCGCCGTCAGCACTGCGGCTGAAACTGGACGATTTGCTGCGCCGGATAAAAAACACCTATCCCGATTTAAATGAAATAAAGCAACCCCGAAAGCGCGGCTGATTTTCCGGACCTTACGGTTTAGACCGCTTTCCCGTCAGTTTTTCTTTTTAAGTTCTTCCATAAAGTCCTGAGCGGACTGCGGCGCGCGATAAGTCAGATTACGCGGGCGAACAAAGCTCGGAATGTCATCGTCGCTGTCTGCGGGGCCGGCAATTACTTCGCTTTTGACATCTTCATCAAAATTTGGCAGCGGCACATTCATTTTCGCCTGATAGAGACAGTCCATTCCGCTGACGGACTGGTAGAACTCATCCAATCCCCGGATATTTTCATGCATTCCGGTATAAAGGAAGCCGGCCGGATTTTGACGGCTGTATATCTTCGCAACGATTTTTCGCTGAATTTCGGGTGAAAAATACTGCAGGACATAGCGGCAGAAAATTACGTCATAACTGCCGCTGAGCGTCAGTTCGTCCATCAGATTGTAACGGCGGAATTCCACCATGGAAAGGATGTCGTCATTAAGCTGCCACTGCCCCTGATCCTGATGAAAATTTTCCAGAATCTGGCGCATATTCAGCCCCATCTGGACATCGAACTGGCTGAACAGCCCTTTTTGCGCCTTACCGATCGAATAACTGGAAATGTCGGTGCCGATAATGTTTACATTCCAGTCCTTAACGCCCAGAAGCTTGTGCTTAACCGCCATGGCAATCGAATATGCCTCCTGTCCGGTCGAACAGCCGAGGCTCCATATCCGCAGCTTTTTGGAACTTCGGTTGATTTCCCGCAGCTGCGGCAGCAGATAATTCTCAAAAGCTTTAAATACCGGATAGTCACGGTAAAAATAAGTGTCCGACAGGGTCAAGGCCTCAACAACCTGCCACAGCATGGCTTTCTGACCGATTTTTAGCTCGGCAATCAAATCTTCAACCGAAGCATAACCCTTTTCACAGATAAAATTATAAAGTTTTTTATCGATGATGAAATATTTGTCGTTGGACAAATCCCAACCGGCATATTGTCTGAGAAGGCTTAACACATATTCAAAATCGCTCTTTTTCATCGTTTTTTCCTAAACCAGGCCGAGTATTGACAATTTGCTGATAATGATTTCTTCGTCAAAGGGTTTCAGCACATAGTCGTCAGCACCGCCATCCAAAGCCTCTTCTATTTTTTCAATATCCAGCAGCGATGAACAGAAAATTATTTTAGGCTGTTTCTCAAGCCGGGAATTGCGGATTTTATACATGGCATCAATACCGTCGAGCACAGGCAGACGATAATCCATAATCACCAAATCAAACTCGTTGAGCTGGCATTGTTCGACGACTTCTTCGCCGTCTTCGGCTTCGGTCACGTCAAAGCCCAGATTTCCCATAATCTTGGCAAAAAGCATTCTGATTATTTTAGAGTCGTCGGCGACCAAACATTTTGCCATTTTATTCCCCCTGCTCCATCATCAGGCCGAAGGCCGGCGTTTCAATAAGCCTTATTACCTGTTTCTGCGAAGTCATAAGGCTTTTCAGATAGAACACCGGAGCATACTGGGCCATATTTTCCGGGCGGCCGCCCGACAAAACCGTTTTGATGTTTCTGATTTTTTCCGCAGACGGCGGCGTTTCGCAATGGGTTATGACAGCCAGCCGGCCGCCGACTTCGCGGGCTTCGATTTTGCCGCCTTTAATCAGCATGTCCGCCGCAATCATAATTCCGACCAGCGCCTGCCGGGCAAAAGCTGCCGAGTGAAGCTCCAGTTCCAGCGACAGCGGATAATTGCGGCTGCCAAGCGTTTTCAGATAATTTTCCGCAGCCGACTTTACCTGCCCGAAATCTTCAAGGTTGGCGTTGCTCAGGCCGAATGCCAGGCGGAAAAACTTCAGACGGGCAGAAAGAACCGAAGAGCTGACTTTGAGAATCGAACGGATATCATCCAGAAAGTCCATATCTCCTTCTTCAAGAAGTTCCACCGCATTGGATACGGCACCGACATTGCCGATGACATCATGGCTGATACGGGTGCAAATCAATTCGGCCAATTCGGTTTCTGATAAAATATCGTTCATCATATCCTCTAAAAACTATACAAATCGGTATTCATAAACTTCTGATCTTCACGCGACATCCGGGTGTAATCCAGTTCCCGCAGCATCGGATCTTCCAGAATCAGGCGCCCGGTGCCGGCCTGAAGATAAGGCTTGTTGCCGCCCAATCCCCAGATGACGTCATCTTTATTGTCGGGTGTACCATACTTTTGGTTAATTTTTTTCCAAAAATCATAAACTTTTATATTCCGCAGATAAATCTGCTTCTGGCTGTTGCCGGTGATTGCGGTTGCCGCTTCGCTTTTGTATGAAATGCGGTAGGCTTTGTTATTGGTGAAAGTGCTGGTAAAATAGACTTCTATTTCCTCTCGGGTGTCAAACTTGGAATAAGTGGTGCGCTCCACATACTGATAGCCGTTTTTCTTTGCCATTTGGATAACGCAGTTTTCCAAACGCTCATAGCCCACGACGCCGGATGCGCGGCATTTGTCTTCATTGCGCCAGCGGATAAAATTCGGAATATCCAGCTTTTGCACCGTGCGGCGGAAACCGCGGCGGGTAAGAATATCATCAATCTGTTTGAAAGACATGCGGAGCATGGCGCCGGAAATATCAAAAACCGAGGCATTGGAACGCCGCACGGTTTTTTTGGACTTTTCAACCAGATTTTCAAGATTGACTTTTCCGGTTTGTTTTTCTTCATCACCGGCCGCTTTGGCAGAATCGGCCTCTCCGAGCGGCGATTTGATTTTGGAAATCCAGGTTTCTTCGACTTTCGGCAGCGGAATGACCGAATCTTCCGTTGACGGAGCATTGGCCTGCAGATTATCGGTCAGGGTTTTATTTTTATCAACGACCGGGGCGGTTTCCTTTTCTGCCGGAGCCGCCGGAAGAGATGATGAGGCTGGCGGCGGAGGAGGCGTGACCGCCGAAGGAGCTGCGGCCGGCATCGGCGTGGACTGAGGTTCACCGTCCAAAGCGTCAAAGTCCAGATTTTCAAAATTCATATCTTCTTCGTCAAGCAATTTCGGCGAAGCAAGCAGCGTTTCCCCCGACGAAGGCATCGCCGCGGCATCGGCTTCCGCCGCAGCCGCTTCGGGATACAACAACGGATCATACTCTTCGCTGGCAAAGCAAAGAGCGGGAAAAAACAGGGCACCGGCTGCCCAAATGATTAAAACTGGCTTCATATCACAGAATCACTTCATCTAAGATTTTTCCCAGTATAGCTTTTTTTTAATATAATTCAAACGCTATACGCAGGTTATCAATAAGTTAGAAATCTTTTCAGGGTTTACTTTTGGCAAATTACTGCTATAAAAAAACAAAATTAAGGAAAGACAATGACCCGACAAGCTATTCATATTATCGGCGCCGGGCTGGCCGGTTCGGAAGCCGCCTGGCAGATTGCCGAAGCCGGAATTCCGGCGATTATTCATGAGATGAAGCCGCAGAAATTCTCTGCCGCGCACAAAAATCCGAACTGCGCGGAACTGGTTTGCTCCAATTCGCTGCGGTCAGATGATTTTGAACATAACGCCGTCGGCCTGCTGCATGAAGAAATGCGACGCTGCGGCTCCCTGATTATGGCCTGTGCCGACGCCACCAAAGTTCCGGCCGGAGGAGCGCTGGCGGTTGACCGCGACGGTTTTGCCGCCATGGTAACGGAAAAGCTCAGCGGGCATCCGCTTATTCGGTTTGAAACCGGTGAGCTGACGGAACTTCCTCCCGAAACGTGGGGCGAATCGATTATTGCCACCGGACCGCTGACCAGCGAAAAACTGGCAGACGCCATTTTAACGGAAGTTGACCGGCAGTCCCTCTCCTTTTACGATGCAATAGCTCCGGTGGTTTATAAGGAGAGCATTGACTTCAGCAAAGCGTGGTATCAGTCCCGCTATGACAAAGGCGACAAAGTTGATTACATCAACTGCCCGCTCTCCAAAGAACAATATTATCAGTTTGTCGATGCTTTGCTGAAAGCGGAAAAGGCCGAATTTCACGACTGGGAAGAAGTGCACTATTTTGACGGCTGCCTGCCGATTGAAGTGATGGCGGAAAGAGGCATCGAAACTTTGGTTTTCGGCCCGATGAAACCGGTGGGACTGACCAATCCGCACAGTTCGGAAAAACCTTATGCCGTGGTTCAGCTGCGGCAGGACAACAAGGAAGACACGCTGCGCAATCTGGTCGGTTTTCAAACCAAGATGAAATACGGTGAACAAAAACGAATTTTTCAAATGATTCCCGGGCTGGAAAAGGCGGAGTTTGCCCGTTTCGGCGGCATTCATAAAAATACTTTTATCAAAAGCCCGCTGCTGCTTGATGCTTATCTGCGGCTCAAAAGCAAACCTCACCTGCGGTTTGCCGGACAGATTACCGGCTGCGAAGGATATATCGAAAGCGCCGCAGTCGGCCTGATGGCCGGTTATTTTGCCGCCGGACAGCAGCTAGGGACAGACCCGCTGCCGCCGCCCAGAACAACGGCTCTCGGTTCAATGCTCAGTCATTTAATCGACGATACGAATATTGAAAATTTTCAGCCGATGAATATCAATTTCGGTATTTTTCCGACTATCTCGGGAGAAACGACCGCCAACGGCAAATTCCGCAAACTGAAAGGCGCCGACCGAAAGCAGGCCTATTGTCAAAGGGCGCTGGCCGATCTTGACATCTGGCTGGAGAAACGCCGATGAGCGACATGCGCCACAAACAACAAAAGGACGAAAATTTTCCGGTGGCTTCTTTTTTGTTGGGAAAAGAAAACCGGAAGATTGTTACCGCTTACTATAACTTTGCCCGCTACGGCGATGACATTGCCGATAATCCGGACTTGTCCGAGGCGGAGAAGACCAAACGCCTGGAACAACTGGAACAGGCTTTATACGGGAAAGCAGAGCGCGAAACGGAAGCTCATCAAATTGCCGAACCGCTGCGAAAAGCCTTCATAGCGGAGAATCTGAGTTTTTCGCTGGCCAGTGATTTGCTGACTGCTTTTCGGCAGGACGCTGCCTGTTTCCATTATGAAACCTGGGGACAGCTGATGGCTTATTGCCAACATTCCGCGGCGCCGGTAGGACGTTTTCTGCTCGCTCTGCACAATGAAAACCCGTCAACTTATCTGCCGGCTAATGCCTTGTGCGCCGCGTTGCAGATCGTCAACCATGTGCAGGATTTAAAATATGATGCAAAAACATTAAAGCGGATTTATATTCCCGATGAACTATTCCGCCGGTTTGACGTTTCTCCCTCTGCACTGACCAGAGCCAAAAGTTCCAAAGCGCTTAAACTGCTGGTTAAAGAAATAATGTTTCGTGTTCGCGGACTGATGGAAGATGCGGCGATTTTACCGTCGATTGTGCGGAATCTGCGGCTGAGAATCGAAATCTGCGTTATCTTTTCCTTAACCAATATTATGGTAAAAAAAATATTAAAAGGAGATGTTTTGGCCGATACAGTCAGGCTGAACAAACGCGACTGGTTCTGCGCCACGATTGGCGGCATTTGCAGAGGTTTGCTCACCCGGCACAAAACTTTGACTAATAAAGGTTTGTAAATGAACGATATAAAAGCGATTGTAAAAAAATCAGGAACTTCATTTTTCTGGAGCATGCGGATGCTGCCGAAGGCCAAGCGCGAGGCAATGTATACCATTTATGCTTTCTGCCGGCATATCGACGATATTGTTGACGGCGACAGCGACATGAGCGAAAAGCAGGAACTGCTTCAGGCCTGGCGCGAAGAACTGGACAATATTTACGACAAGAAGGTTCCCGCTACCGAAATCGGCCGCCGTATTTATAAAAACTGTATGCGTTTCAAACTGCCGAAAGAAGAATTCATGAAGCTGATTGACAGCATTTCGATGGATATTCCCCAGCCGCTGCAGGCCCCTTCGCTCAACGAATTTTATGCCTACTGCCGCGGGGTTGCCGGAGTTCCCGGAAATTTATCGCTGCGTATTTTCGGCTGTGCCGATGAGAAAATTATCAACGACTTGGCCACCACGCTGGGCAATGCGTTACAGATTACCAATATTCTGCGCGACGTGAAAGAAGACGCAATGAGCAATCGCCTTTATATTCCGCGGGAATTTTTGCAAAAAGCCAATATCTCATCAAAAGATCCGCGCAGCGTGGTGGTTGACAAGAATTTGGCCGTTGCCCGCGAAGAGCTGGCTAAACTGGCTGACGCCGATTTTAAAAAGGCGGATGTTTTGATTCAGAAACTTGACAAAAAGACCGCCCGCCCAGTCAAAATGATTGCCGCCATCTACCGCAAATATTTTGACATCATGCAAAACCGCGGCTGGGAAGTCATTTCGCCCAAACCGCAGCTCAGCAAAATGAAAAAGCTGACTTTGGCGCTGCGCGCTTATTTCGGAAAATAATGCCGAAAATGCGGCCGACATATCACATTATCGGCGGCGGAGCGGCCGGGTTGAGCGCGGCGCTGTATCTGGCCCGGAGACATCCGGATTATCACATTACCGTTTATGAAGCGGCAGGACACCCCGGCGGGCGCGCCTATTCTTTTGTTGCCGCTGACTGGCAAATGTCGCTGGACAATGCCACGCATGTTATTTTGGGCGCCAATACCTGCTGCCGTCGCTTTGCAGGCAAAGATTTTTTCCGTTCCGACATTACTTTCCGGGATATCAACCAAAACAAAACCCTGCGGCATTGGCTGCACTGCCGCGAAGAAATTGCCGAAGCGGTCTTTAACACCGCTTTTGCCGACATCAGCGGCAGGCAATGGCTGAATATTGCCCGACAGCTGTTTCCTTTTACACCGGGAAAATTCAAGGCCGGCTTTTCGTGCGGCGACTTATCCGGCCGGCTGATTGACAAAATGTCCGCTTCCCTCAAAGACATTCGCTGCGGCTGGAGGCTTACCGGTTTCAAAGAAAAAGACAAACAGCTCTGCGAACTTTGGTTCGGCAGGCGAAAAGTTAACGTAAAGCCTCAAGACAGAGTTGTTTCCGCCTTGGACAGCTATCACTACGGACAGCTATTCGATAGTTTCCGGTTTGATTATCATACCATTATTAACATCTATTTCCGCACCAGTATGCAGATAACTCTTCCCGGCGGAAACAACATGCTCGGTCTGATCGGGGGAACAGCGCAGTGGCTGTTTTCATCGCCGGGACTGCTGGCCGTTACCATCAGCAATGCAGACCATATCCGTATCAATGACGATATGCTGGCACGGCAGGTTTGGGGAGAAATTTGCCGGATTCGGGAAAGGGAAGCCGCTTTTATGCCGGATTATAAAGTTCTGCGTCATAAAAGAGCAACCATCAAACAAGACCGCCTCAATAACAGCCGCCGTCCCGACACAGCGCAAACCCGCTGGCTCAATCTGCAAATCTGCGGCGACTGGACAATGAAAAATTACCCCTGTTGTTTAGAAACGGCCATTCGCTCGGCTTATCGCCTGAAATAAGCTTTAGTTTTAATTTCTTTAGCGCGAACAAAGTTTGCGTCTTATTATATATTGACATTGTATGCTATCTATGCTAATCTGAGAACAGGCTTTGAATTAGTTATAGAGGTGTATCATGAGA
>ENA-OXET01000673-OXET01000673.1-human-gut-metagenome-genome-assembly--contig:-NODE-673-length-12557-cov-6.414974_pt1 | contig 12557 bp, 8 predicted proteins | sample MGYA00249831_ERZ652256 | MGnify/ENA primary metagenome ERZ652256 (study PRJEB26925, sample SAMN05826983) | human gut metagenome | biome: ENVO:2100002; feature: ENVO:00000062; material: ENVO:00002003... | reverse complement strand
AGATGAGCGCTAGTCTCGTGGGCTCGGAGATGTGTATAAGAGACAGGTACCAACCTTAGTATAAGCTGTAGTAATCTCACTAAGCTTGTCCGATGGAACTTCTGCAACGATACAGCCATAAGCTGGTGCAAAGAGGTCATCTTCCTTAACGTCTGCGCTGATCTCAAAACCTAACTTATTACCAAATGCCATCTTGCTGAGTGCTGGCACAAGTCCGTTAGCATCAAGAACATATGCAGATACGATTGCCTTCTTCTGGATAAGCTCATGTATTGCACTGTAGAGTGCCTTAACCTGTTCGAAATCTGGAAGATCATACTGATTCTTCTTAATATCAAATCTGACTAATACATCACCATCATTCTTAAGTTCAGGAGTAATAATATCTCCTTCCTTAGCTACATCAATAGCAAATGAGCAGAGTGTTGGTGGAACATCGATATGTTCAAATGTTCCTGACATACTGTCCTTACCACCGATTGATGGAAGTCCGAATCCCATCTGTGCTTCATATGCACCAAGAAGTGCAGCAAATGGCTGGCTCCATCTTTCTGGATCTTCTGTCATTCTTCTGAAGTATTCCTGATATGTGAATCTGATCTTACTGAAATCACCACCGGCAGCAACAATCTTAGCTACAGAATCTGTAACAGCATATATTGCTCCATGATATGGGCTCCATGATGAAAGATATGGATCAAATCCATAAGACATCATAGTTACTGTATCGCATGAACCCTTAAGCACTGGAAGCTTTGCAACCATGCTCTGTGTCTCTGTAAGCTGATACTTACCACCATATGGCATATATACTGAACCGGCTCCGATAGAACCATCAAATCTCTCAACAAGTCCCTTCTGTGAGCATTCGTTAAGGTCTGCTAAAGTCTTTAACCACTTACCGCGTACATCTGTAACCTTAACCGGCTTAAGGTAATCGTCTTCCTGTGAAGGAATATCAACTACAACCTTAGTCTCCTGATGAGCACCATTAGTATCAAGGAATGCTCTTGAAATATTAACGATATCCTTGCCTCTCCAGTTAAGAACAAGTCTTGGTTCTTCTGTTACAACAGCTACCTCAACTGCCTCTAAGTTCTCCTCAGCAGCATACTGAAGGAATTCCTTGACATCCTTAGGATCAACAACAACAGCCATTCTCTCCTGAGATTCTGATATAGCCAGCTCTGTTCCGTCAAGTCCTTCATACTTCTTAGGTACTTTATCAAGATCTACCTTAAGACCTGCTGCAAGCTCACCAATTGCAACGGATACACCACCTGCACCAAAGTCATTACATTTCTTAATAAGCTTAGTAACCTCTGGTCTTCTAAAGAGTCTCTGCATCTTACGCTCTGTAGGCGCATTACCCTTCTGAACCTCAGCACCACAATCCTCAATAGACTTCTCTGTATGAACCTTAGATGAACCTGTAGCTCCGCCACATCCATCTCGTCCTGTTCTTCCACCAAGAAGAATAATGATATCTCCCGGGTCAGAATTCTCTCTCTTAACTGCACTTCTTGGAGCAGCAGCTATAACTGCACCAATCTCCATTCTCTTGGCAACATAATCAGGATGATATATTTCCTTAACATATCCTGTAGCAAGTCCGATCTGGTTACCATAAGAGCTGTATCCGTGAGCAGCACCTGTGACAAGCTTTCTCTGTGGGAGCTTTCCATGAATTGTCTCTGATACCGGAACAGTAGGATCTGCTGCACCTGTAATTCTCATTGCCTGATATACATATGTACGTCCTGACAATGGATCTCTTATAGCACCACCAAGACAAGTTGCTGCGCCACCAAATGGCTCAATCTCTGTTGGATGGTTATGTGTCTCGTTCTTAAAGTTAACAAGCCATTCCTCTGTCTTTCCATCAATCTCAACTGGAACAACAATTGAGCAGGCATTAATCTCATCAGATTCTTCCTGATCAGCTAACTTGCCCTCAGCCTTTAACTTCTTAGCACCCATAAGTGCGAGATCCATAAGGCATACGAACTTGTCCTTACGGTCCTTATATATTTCTGCTCTGTCTGAAAGATACTTGTTATATGTAGCTTCCATAGGGGCTTTATAGAATCCGTCCTTAAACTTAACATCTGTAAGCTCTGTTGCAAATGTTGTGTGACGGCAATGATCTGACCAGTATGTATCAAGTACTCTGATTTCAGTCATAGAAGGATCACGCTTCTCAACACTAGCAAAATGCTCCTGAATGAACTTAAAATCCTTAAATGTCATGGCAAGTCCTAAAGAATCATATAATTCCTTTAACTTATCCTCTGGCATATCCTTGAATCCGTCAAAATAAATAACATCAGCAGGAGTCTTGAACTCAGTAACTAAAGTTTCTGGAATATCCTCTGCTGCCTGTCTTGAATCAACAGGGTTAATGCAGTGTTCCTTAATCCTGTTCTTCTCCTCATCAGTAACAGTTCCTGTCAGTACATAAGTTACAGCCGTCTTGATAACCGGTGTCTCATTCTCGTTAAAGAACTTAACACACTGTTCTGCAGAATCAGCTCTCTGGTCGAACTGTCCTGGAAGATACTCTACAGAGAACACGAAATCGTCCTTTCCCGCTGGAAATGTTCCCTCATAAACATCATCTACCGGTGGCTCAGAAAAAACAGTAGTAAGTGCTTTCTTATATGTTTCTTCTGAAAGATTCTCAATATCATAACGGATAAGAACTCTTACATCTGTAATAGTCTTTATTCCAAGATATCCTCCTATCTCCTCAAGTAATTCTTTCGCATTAACTGCAAATGGTTTCTTTTTCTCGACAAAAACTCTCTTTACGCCGCTCATATCTTCCTCCTGAGATTAGTTATATTAATTATTAATATTTAACCATTGTATCACAATAAAACATATTTTCAAACAACTATTCATGCATTCTTCTTATTATCTTGTAAACAACCTGATTACCCATTACGGTAGGACCTGTATGTGCGAAGAAAACAATACCGTCTGTCTGTGATATTATCTCACTCTTAACAGTACCCTCGCATGGGTCAAGAATCTGTGCTATAAGCTCACCATGATATACAGGATCACCCGGCTCTTTAAGTCTCTTGTAAAATCCTGCATCATAAGTCTTTACTGCCATAAGGTCAAATTCGTTGATAACACTTGCAATATATCCACTGTGATTGTTGTACTTAAGAATACCCATTCTGGTTAAAAACCTGAGAACAGATGACACAGCCTGTCTTGCAGACTTCTCATCAATCATATCTGTGCTGTTAGTATATATTGAAAACGCATTAGTACCATTCATCTGCCAGTTATAATTAAGTGTCACTGTATCCATTGGCTTCGGCTTTCTAATAACAACGTACTGAAGTCCGAACAGATTGGCAAGACTTGCACTCTGAAATCCTGTATCCATCATCTTTACATGAGGAATAAAATCACCCGGCATATAAAAGCTCGCAAAATGTATGCCATAACTGTAACCCTTAATTCTGTCAAAAAGTGTTCCTGCTATCTGCTTGGTTGTATCTCCATTAACATCCCCAGGAAAAGCTCTGTTTATATCAGAATTATCTGTAGGCCAGAATCTCTTTCCAACATTCATGGAAAATCTGTTAACAGATGGGATAACAAGAATCTCATGATTGTGCGATATTGCACCATGAGCCTCAAGCTCTTTAAGTGCCTTAACAAGCTGCGAACATATATACAGCTGCTGTATCTCATTACCTCTTAATGCACCAACAATACATGCCGACTTCTCACCAACGCCGAATCTGTAGCCTTCTATCTGATAATCTTCTCTATATATACCCTTTAACGAATAAATAATCTCTTTCTTCATTATCTGCCACCATAAACTCTTGCTATAAGAGCCCCCTTATGTACTACCGGATTCTCTCTTAATGTAAATATAATTCCATCTGTAGGCGATTCAATTCTCTGGATTATTCTTCCCTCAATAGGTTCGATAATATCTCCTATATGCGTTCCAATTCCAATCCTTCCCATAGAATCAACTGCTGATACGAATATTCCGCTTTCCTTAGCAGTAAGAAATGTAACCTCACCCTCTGTAGAGATAATAGGTTCATTCACTTCTTTCGGCTCATCATCCCATATCCCCATATGAGACATAAGGTTAAATATACCATCAACAATATCCCTGCAATACTTTGGCGTAATTCTGTTTCCAACACCCATCTCCGTAACAAGAGTAGGCACACCAAGATGATTAAGACTATAGGCAAGAGTTGCATCAAGCACAGTAATTGACGAATATATCCACACAAATTGTGCATTCATCATCTTCGCATAAGGAAGAAGCTTTTCCTGCGTATCATCATTAATTCTTACCTGTGGCATCTCATTTACAAATATATTGCTTGAATGGATATCAATACACAGATCGCTTCCAATAATATCTTCAATAATACCTGCTGCCACATATTCAGCCATAGCACCATTGTTATCGCCAGGGAAAACCCTGTTCATATCAAGGTCAAACATAGGAATTCCTCTTGAACCTGTATCAAGTCCAAGAGGATTAATATCTGGATAAATATCTACAATTCCTTTAAGCTTATTCTTCTCTCTTTCAATCCTTCTGATAACCTCATAGCAGATATACTGTCCGTCAAGTTCATCCCCATGAGTGCCTGTAACTATAGAAATCCTTGGCATATCAATGCCGTTTTCTTCATTCGTAAGTCTGTTCTTTCTTACTACCAGCCTTTCATGCACCGGCAATTCCACCGAAACAACTTCTTCTATCATAATACTCTCCCTGTAATATACTTATTCATCATAATCCCTAAGAATAATCGTGCTTGGCGTCTTCTTGACAATAATATGTGAAAATACAGAACTTGGCATGTAAGTCTTATCATCCATATATATCCTGCTTCCCGGATATATATGATTCTTTACTTTAACAACTGCTCTCTCTGAATCTCTTATAAGATTGTATAATGCCTTGCTCTTTTCTTCAAGCTTGGCTTTCTGAGCCATCTTTACAATCTTTGACTGGGTAACTCTCAATGCCATTTTACTATCATACTTTTCAGGCATGTTCTGTTTAATCATCTCAAACTTCTTATTAGCCATTTCAAAAGTTTCAATCTGTCCGTCTACTTCCTTAAGTTCCATAATAAGTTCTGCATATTCTTTTCTGATTTCTTTGGTCGAACCAACCCTCAACAAAGTCTTTACATTGCTTTCATGCCCACATGATGTAGTACTGATTCCCATAACACCAGTTACGTCACCACCTATAATAGAACCTATGGGTCCCTCAACAAATACCCTGCCATATGTAAGCACCCTGCAGTTAAGAATATAATTACACTGTAAGTCTCCTTTGGCAATAACCTCTGTATTCTCAAAAAATCTGCCAGATATATTTCCCCCTGCCTCGATCTTTCCTGAATTCTTAGTATTAACGCCATCCTTTAATACAATATCTTTCCCAGCAATAAGTGTTGCTCCCTCAACGAAGCCTCCAACATATATACTTCCCATGGCATGAACTGTTACACCACTTCTCACACTGCCTGTAATATTAACATCCCCGTTAAAGTCAATATTCCCCATGCTCATATCTAGATTACCATTAACCTCATATACATTAACAACACTTAAATCATAGTTACAGTATTCAATCTTTCCAGATATTGCAGCATAAGTTTCTTTACCATCATCAGATGTCTTAAAGCCCTTACCATGCAGTCTTGGCTTTGGTTTACCCTGCTTAGGAACAAGCAGCTTTCCACATACATCAAAGCCAAACTCCCCTTTAGTCGGCTCATGATATCTTGCCAGCAGATCACCCTCATTAACCTTTTCAAATCTCTTCTGGTTAAAGTAATCAATAGAACCATCTTCTCTTACTGTAGGTCTGTTATTATTAATTGCATCTGTATCAAAGAAAAACTCATAATATCCATCTTTTCCTGCCTCTACCGGTTTACCAAAAGCAACTTCAACAGGCTGGTCATATATTTTTTGTAAAATCATCCATCGAATTTTTTCTTCATCTATTCCCGTCTTAATTCCATTAAGCGATAGCTTATTCATGACTTCATCATATGTATATCCTTCATCACATTTGCCAAGCCTGACTGATGCGCTCATATTATCATCTGCAATATATACATAAACCTCATGTAACTCGATATCATCTATATCAGCTGTTTCATTAACTATTTCTGTATTGCTCATGCTGTTCCCCCCTTTCCGAATGTCTTATCCATTCATTATCAAAACACTGTACTGTAATAGCTGCATCTTAACATCCATACTTAAGCAGCCCATCCAGATTACTTCCCCTCTCAAGTGCAAGTCTTATCTTCTCCATCTCTTTAAAGGTATATCTTGGATCAGCATATAAAGAAACATCTACACCGCTTGTAAGTCCCATAAGAATTTCCTGTGACTGCAATTCATTAAGTGCAGGCTTCTCGTCATTCCATTTATCAGAAATTCTGTGTCTTGCCTCTTTCATGCTTACCGCATCAATAAACGGATCTGCATATTCAGAAACATCTATTCCTTCTTCAAGTCCAAGTCTTATCTGCTTCATCTGTCCTGATGAAAATCCAACCATGTTATATGGAGTAACATCAATCCCTTCCTCAAGTCCAAGTCTAATCTGTTCCATCTGTTTCCCATTGTATTCATGAAGCAGATACTTAGTTATATCGACACAACTGTGTATTCCCAGCCTTATCTCATTGAGCTGATATTCATCATAATTATCCTCAACAAAAAATGTAAGGTCAATCTCTTCTTTTCTTGCAAGTCTTATCTGTCTTAATACCTCTCCTGAATAACCAAGCTTTGCATACCTGGTCAGATCATAATTAAGCTCTGATGCAAGCCTTATCTCTCTCATAACAGAATGACTGAACTTAGGATTACATATATCATCCATATTCATTCCGCTACGCACAGCCTGCTTCAGTTCTTCCATCTGCATATAATCATACTGTGCATCTGCAAATCTGCTTACATCAAGTTTTTCTTCCAGACCAAGTCTTAATGCTTTCATCTGGGCAGCGTTAAATTCCTCTTTGCAATACACACTCACATCAACGCCATTCTCAATTCCTCTGATAATCTCAATAGTCTGTAATTCATCAAATCCCAGAGACTGCCAGACCTGCTTGTCTACAGTTTTGTTTTCTATATTCTTATTAATCTCTTCCACGTTCTGCATAAGCCCATCTCCCATAATCAAAACAAATCATCATATATCCGGACCTTAATAATATCTGTCTAAATTCTATCACACATACAGTCCGACTACAAGTTCTAACATTGTACATTTTTTATCAATGCCCTATATATCCTGTTCCGTCCAGAAATCCTTAATACATTTATAAGCATTACCCAGACTGACTGGAAATATCCTGTTCCACTCCCTAGGATACATACGCTCATATTCACCAGTCATAAATCTGTCATCCAGAAGTGCAATAACTCCCTTATCTGTATCCGTCCTTATAACCCTTCCTGCTGCCTGAAGCACCTTATTCATTCCCGGAATAACATAAGCATAAGAATATCCATTTTTGCCAAACTCATCAAAATAATCCCTTAAAATGTTGCGCTCCCTGCACACCATCGGAATCCCAGTTCCGACAATGACAGCTCCGATAAGGCTCTCATCCTTTAAGTCAATTCCTTCGGAAAATATTCCTCCAAGCACACAGAAGCCCGCAAGCGAAGCCCCTTCTGGAAGTTCCTTGTAAAATGCTGATAAGAAATTTTCCTTGTCAGCCTCCTTCATAAACCTTCCCTGCACAAGCACATTCACACAGCTTTCTGGTAAAAATGTATCTTCTCCACCACATTCGGTCACATTAACACCACTTTTCCACCTGAAGCACTCAAGAACACTCTCCATGTAAGAATATGACGGAAAGAACACCATATATCTGCCGCTTCTGCCAGAAATCATATGCATAATATAATCATGTACCTTGGCATATTCCCTTGCATTTCTTCTTGTATAACGGCTTGTCACATCAGTAGCCACGACAATTCTCTTATTATCAGGTTCAAAAGATGAATGTGCATACACTGCTCTATCCGACACATCACCTGAAAGCATTTCCTTAAAATAATTAACCGGAAGCAGCGTTGCCGAGAAGAATACCGTGCTTCTGCCCTGTGAAAGTCTCTCACTTATGTTGCCAGACGGGTCAACACAGTACAGATGTACAAGAAAGTTTCCATCATTATCATGCTCATTATAATAGACATATTTTTCATCAGCACAGTCATACATATTAAGAAAATGTCTCACTGCAAAGAAAAACTCGAGCAGCTCGTTAGTCACAGGCTCACCCTTATGCCTTTCCATAAACTTCTGCATAAGTCCCATGACACGCTCAAGGCTGGCTGGAAATGTTCCAAGACCACTCACAACCATGAATGTATCGCACTGTCTTTTATATTTGAGCAACTGCTTGTTACATCTGTCAAGTGCGCCTGCAAGCCGTTTGTCCATCTCTTTGACAAGCTTCTTAGCCGCAAGAAAATCTTCTTTTTTCAACACTGCACTGTACATTTCTCTTGCTCTGTCCACAAGGTTATGTGCTTCATCCACAAGAAACACATAATCACCCTTCGCACCATTGCCAAAATACCTCTTAAGCGACGCATCCGGGTCAAATACATAATTATAATCACATATAATTCCATCACACCAGTACGAAACATCAAGCGACATCTCAAACGGGCAGACATTATGTCTGTTGGCATATTCCATGACATTATCTCTTCCGATAACCATCTGGCTCGTTATTATGTCATACACAGCATCATTAATCCTGTCAAAATGCCCCTTGGCATAAGGACATGCCACGGGGTTGCAGTTTCGCTCATCAAGTGGACATATTTTGTCCTTAGCTGTAAGAGTAACAGTTCTCATATGAAGCCCGTTATCTCTTAATATAGCATAAGTATCCTCCGCAACAGTTCTTGTTATTGTCTTTGACGTCAGGTAAAATATCTTGTCTGACATCTGCTGTCCTAACGCCTGCACAGCCGGGAACACAGTAGACAACGTCTTTCCGACACCTGTAGGTGCCTGAATATATAGATTGGTATTATCTTCAATAGCCCTGTATACACTCACGCACAGATTCTTCTGCCCCTCCCTGTATTCATAGGGAAACTTAAGTTCTCTGATTGATTCCGTCCTTTTATGCCTCTCATCAAATGTATAATCAGTCCATCTCTTAAAGCCTGTAATCAGCTTATTAAACCACTCTTCAATTCTTTCAAATGTATATTCTTCCAGAAACTTGTTGATTGTCTCAGGCTCAGGAGTAACGTAAGTCATCTGGATTCCAATCTTTGACAGCTTCTTCTGGCTTGCATATATATAACCATATACCAGTGCCTGGGCTTTATGCACATAGACCGGTTCTTTCAGCAGAGAAACATCTGTCTGCATAGTCTTTATCTCATCAATTATTGCATCGCTCTCAGGCTCTTTATTGCCATCCTCGTCATAATTAATATCTGCAATAATACCGTCAGCCCTGCCTTCAACCTGTAATACATACTCAATCCCTAAGTCAGATACAAGCGGTATCTCAATCTTTAAAGGCACTTCTGCATGATACATGGTTCCCATGCTGTGCTGGATTTTCCTGTGAATCCTTGCCCCCTCCTGCATGATTTTCACATCATTGCTGCCTGTATTCCTGTTGTCAATATCACCTTCTGCGCACATGAATTCCACAAGATTCCTTACAGATATTCGAAAGCAGTTTCCATTTACAGAGTACATACTATCTCCATTCAATAATGTTCTTCAATATCGTATATATAGGCATTGCCTGTCTTTCCGACTCTTTTAACCTGTTCCATGTAATTAAGCATTGCAAGTACACTGGCAGCAGTCTGCCTGTCAATATGCGCTGCATTTGCAAAATCCGCTGAAGTAAAGTTCTTCTCAAGCCCTTCTGGTACAAACTGCATATAATCCTGCGGACAGTCCAGTTCAACTATCTTTCTTATTCCAACAGGAATGCGGTCATAACGCACACTTCCGCGCTTCTTATCGTAACTCCAGCCATTAAGAAGCTTATATTCTTCCATATCAATCAGCAGCAATGTAACCTTAAGATTCTGATTCTTTAAAAATGCTTTAATCTTATACAGTTCAAACATCGCGTCATACACAGAGCATCGCTTTGGAGACTTTCTTCTGGAAGTAATATCCCCTGTTTCCGGCTCAATCCAGCTTAAATACTTTTCATACGGCATCGGATATACAACCCTCACCTGATATTCATTCAGGAACACTGACAACTTATCCCTTAACTTGTTAAGCTGCCTTGTCTGAATCTCAATTATCCCATGCTCATTATATATATCTGCAAAATAACCGTCTATTGCAACCTCATGATTATCCTCATCAGGTTCATAATACATTTTTAATACTGCATGCAGTGTCTTTTCCGACAAAGTACCTATCCCCTTGTCATTATGGCTCTTACCGATTATCTTCTCTTTCGCCGCGTCAAAAGCCTGACTGTCTATATATTCAACTGGTTCTGCTGCAGATTTCTTTTTTGACATTGTGTACCTCGTATCAGATATATGTTATCATTGATAACAAGTATCTTACGAATACCTAAAAAAATCAAGGCATTTACCGATATAACCTATATAAATCCAATTAAGAACAGGAGAAAAACATGATATCAATAAGCATGTGCATGATTGTAAAAAATGAGCAGGACATTCTTGCAAGGTGTCTTGATTCATACGCAGGAACTTATGATGAATTGATTATTGTAGACACAGGCTCAACTGACAATACCAAAGAAATTGCCGCTCACTACACCGATAAAATATATGATTTTGAATGGATAAATGATTTTTCAGCCGCAAGAAATTTCGCATTTTCCAAAGCTGAATGTGACTACATATTCAGTGCTGACGCAGACGAAGTGCTTGATGATACTAACAACTACGCATTAAGAGAATTGAAACATATGCTTCTTCCAGAGATAGACATTGTCCAGATGTATTATGTCAATGCATCAGAATATAATTCTGTATACAATGCACACAAAGAACTCCGCCCGAAGCTTTTCAAAAGGCTCCGTCCATTCACATGGATTTCACCAATACATGAAACAGTACGGCTCACGCCAATCGTATATGACAGTGACATTGAAATTCTTCACATGCAGTCGGGCGACCATAGCAAAAGAGACTTTTCAACATATTTCAAAGCATTTGAAAAAGGTATCCACATTGAAGATTATGTAGTTACCATGCTGTGTAAAGAGCTTCTTATATCCGGTGAAGATTCCGACTTTATTGCTTTCAGGAATATATTTGAAAATGTTCTTTCCAAAGAAGGCAGAAGCAATGATTTAATGAAAGAAATCAACTGTATTCTTGCTAAGATATATATGGCAGACGGTGACACTGACGCATTCTTTAAGACCACTTTAAAAGCAGTTGCCGACAATCCTCCTGCTGAAATGTGTCTGATTCTCGGTACATTTTACATGAACCAGACAGACTATGAAGAAGCTGTGTTGTGGCTGTATAATGCTGCATTTGAGACAGAGAGCATACTTGATGTGGCAAGCAGCGGAAACAAGCCTTTATCTTTGCTTGGTAAATGTTTCGAGGAACTTGCCGCAGCAACAGACGACCCATACAAGGCTGCCCAATATAACGAAATGTCAGCCGACTATTATAGTCAGGCAGAAAATTGGAAGCTTCCGGAAGAATAAGAAAAAGCCTTAGGAAAATGTAATCTGAGCATCACATTTTCACTAAGGCTTTTTAATTATTTACTTATCATCATCAACATCAAAGAGCTTCAACTCTTCTACATCATTCTTACCTGACTTATCATCTCCATAAGAGACTGTGTCAGTTGATGTATCAAGTTCTGCGTAGCTGTCATCTTCGTCTGATTCGTACCCTTCAATTACTTTTTCAGTGTATTCATCAAGGTCAACACCATCCTTTGATGCCATGTTAAACACCTTCTTAACTTTCGCAAGCTTAGTACAAAGAACAATAGTAATCACTATAAATGCAGCTATTATCAGTCCAAGTATTAATACTATCGTCAGCCAGAATCTGTTGTTTCCTGATGTTTTTCCATTATCAGCCTTAACATCAGCATTAGCAGTATCAGATTTAACAACAGAATATGCCTGTATAGTTCCATCACTTACCCTGTATCTGAACCAGCCCTTCTCGCCAAGTGAGCTTACTCCGTAGAACAGGCAGTACTGTCTGTCAGCGTCCATAAGTACCTGCACCTCTTTGCCATTCATGGTAAATTTAGTAAGTGCATATCCTGCCGGTTTTTCTAACGAGTTAGTTATTGGCAGCACAACATATGTTATCTCAGGTTCTGCAACAGTATTGTATGGTGAAAATGTTTTCGCAGTCTCATCATAGATGTAGAACCCGCCTTTTCCATCTTCACTTTCAAGATACATAAGGATAAGACCTGTCTTTATGCCCTGTCTCTTATACACATCTAACGCTGCCGACGAATAGCCTTGTGTAGATCT
>ENA-OXET01000635-OXET01000635.1-human-gut-metagenome-genome-assembly--contig:-NODE-635-length-13194-cov-5.974884_pt1 | contig 13194 bp, 10 predicted proteins | sample MGYA00249831_ERZ652256 | MGnify/ENA primary metagenome ERZ652256 (study PRJEB26925, sample SAMN05826983) | human gut metagenome | biome: ENVO:2100002; feature: ENVO:00000062; material: ENVO:00002003... | reverse complement strand
ACGAGATGAGCGCTAGTCTCGTGGGCTCGGAGATGTGTATAAGAGACAGTGATAACACCTTCAATTGCTGAAAGCTCTTCAACTACTGCCTCTGGTGCAGATGCTTCAATATCTAAGAGAGAATATGCATAATCACCTCTTGACTGGTTAGCCATAGATGATATATTGATGCCTGCAGCACCAAGAACTGTTGTTATCTTACTGATAACCGTTGGAACATTCTTGTGGCATACAGTAATTCTTCCTTTAGTTGCACATACTCCGCAATCACAGTTAGGATAATTAACTGAATTGACAATATTACCGTTCTCGATAAAGTTTCTAAGCTCATTAACTGCCATAATAGCACAGTTATCTTCAGCTTCTGCTGTTGAAGCTCCAAGATGAGGAAGAACAATTGCTCCTTCCATCTTAGCTGTTGTTGGGTTAGGGAAATCTGAAACATAAGTCTTAACTCTTCCAGACTTAAGTGCCTCACCGATAGCAGCTTCATCAACAAGTACATCTCTTGCACAGTTGATAATTACTGTTCCATCCTGCATAAGGTCAAATGCTTCCTTATTAATCATTCCCTTAGTGCTGTCAAGTGCAGGAACATGAACTGTAATATAGTTACATTCCTTATAGATATCCTTAACATCAGATATGTACTTAACTTCACTTGAAAGATTCCATGCAGCCTTAACTGAAACATATGGGTCATATCCGTATACTTCCATTCCAAGTGCTATAGCTGCATTGGCAACTAACTGTCCAATTGCTCCAAGACCGATAACACCAAGCTTCTTGCCCTTGATTTCCTGTCCTGCAAATGCTTTCTTAGCCTTCTCAGTTGCCTTGGCAATATCAGGGTCTTCTGCATTATCTGCAACCCACTTGTTACCACCGATTAAATCTCTTGATGCTAAAAGCATAGCTGCAATAACCTGTTCCTTAACTGCGTTAGCATTAGCTCCTGGTGTGTTGAATACAACAATACCTTCCTCTGCACATTTGTCAAGAGGAATATTATTAACGCCAGCTCCTGCTCTTGCAATTGCAAGAAGATTATCACTAAGCTCCATATCATGCATCTTGGCACTTCTTACAAGTACAGCCTGTGCATCTTCAAATGAGCTTTCTGTATTATACTCATCAGAAAAAAGCTTCAAACCACATGCCGCTATATTATTAAGACAATTAACATTAATCATTATGCATTCTCCTTCTCGAACTTCTTCATGAATTCAACAAGCTTCTCTACACCTTCGATTGGCATAGCATTGTAGATAGATGCTCTCATACCGCCAACTGTTCTGTGTCCCTTAAGGTTAACAAATCCTGCAGCTGCAGCTTCCTTAATGAACTTAGCTTCCATAGCATCCTTAGCTTCCTTATCTTCAATGTTGCATACAAAAGGTACATTCATAAGTGAACGGTCTTCCTTAACAACTGTTCCCATGAATAACTTGCTCTCATCAAGGAAATCATAAAGAATCTTAGCCTTCTTCTCATTGTGTTCCTTCATTGCTGAAAGTCCACCCATCTTCTTAATCCACTTGAACACCTTGCCACAGATATAGATATTGTAGCATGGTGGTGTATTATAAAGAGAATCTGCATCTGCCTGTGTCTTCCACTTAAGCATTGTAGGAGTTCCTGGAAGAACATCATCTGTTATAAGGTCTTCTCTGATAATAGCAATTACAACGCCTGCTGGTCCGATGTTCTTCTGGACACCGCCGTATACAACGCCGTACTTAGTTACATCCATAGGTTCTGATAAGAAGCATGATGAAACATCTGATACAAGAATATGACCCTTAGTGTTAGGTAATGTCTTATACTTTGTTCCGTAAATTGTGTTGTTCTCACAGATATATACATAGTCAAGATCCTCTGGAATATCAAGATCTGAGCAGTCTGGAATATATGAAAATGTCTTGTCTGCTGATGAAGCAAGCTCAACAGCCTCTCCATATATCTTAGCTTCTGCAAATGCTTTCTTAGCCCACTGTCCTGTAAGGATATAACCTGCTTTCTTATTCTTCATAAGGTTCATAGGCACTTCAGCGAAGAACTGCGATGCACCACCCTGTAAAAATAACACCTTATAGTTATCTGGGATGTTAAGAAGGTCTCTTAAATCCTTCTCTGCCTCTTTGATGATGTTGTCATAAACCTTGGATCTGTGGCTCATTTCCATTACCGACTGACCGCTTCCCTGGTAATCTAACATTTCATCTGCTGCTTCTTTGAGTACTTCCTCTGGTAAAACAGCTGGACCAGCGCTAAAGTTATAAACTCTACTCACCTTTTCTTCCTCCTAAAATATAAAATATTAAGAACTATTTTAGTCCTTTATCACATTAAAGTCAATATGTGAATTATTTCTTGTTATTAAGGTCTTCTCTGTCGAATGCCTCTGAGATTGCAGCCCCCGGTGAAACCATAGGGAATACCTTGTCTTCTCTGTCAATATGACAGTCAATAACACATGGAATATTGAGTTCGATTGCTTCTTTAAATGCTTTCTCAAACTCCTCTATTGTATCAACACTGTAAGCCTTGGCTCCCAGTCCTTCTGAAACCTTAACAAAATCCACCTGATCATCAAGAACTGTAGCTGAATATCTCTTGCCATAGAAAAGATCCTGCCACTGTCTAACCATACCAAGTACATGGTTATTAAATATAACTTCAATAATAGGAATGTTATATCTGGTTGCTGTTGCAACTTCATTCATATTCATACGGAAGCAGCCATCACCTGCAATATTAACAACTGTCTTATCCTTACGTCCAACCTTGGCACCTATACATGCACCAAGACCATATCCCATAGTTCCAAGTCCGCCTGATGTAAGAAGTGTTCTTGGCTCTTTGAACTTATAATGCTGTGCAGCCCACATCTGATGCTGTCCAACATCTGTTGTAATAATTGCATCACCATTTGTAATCTCGTATATCTTCTCCATGATAAGAGGTCCGTTAAGAATATCTCTGTTATATCTCATAGGATAATCAAGCTTATAAGACTTGATATGTTCCATCCAGTCTGAGTGATCCTGATTATCTAACTTATCATTGATTCTCTTAAGAATCTCTTTAGCATCTCCGAGTACATGTGCATCTGTCCTGACATTCTTGTTAATCTCAGCTGCATCAACATCAAACTGCAGAATCTTTGCATTCTTAGCGAATTTCTTAGCATTTCCAGTAACACGGTCTGAGAATCTTGCACCAACTACGATAAGAAGATCACACTCTGAAACTCCGTAGTTAGATGTCTTAGTACCATGCATACCAAGCATTCCTGTGTATCTTTCATTAGATCCGTCAAATGCACCCTTACCCATAAGTGAGTCACATACCGGTGCATCAACCTTCTCAACAAACTTCTTAAGTTCATCAGATGCCTCTGATATAACAGCTCCTCCACCAACGAATACATATGGCTTCTTAGCTTTCTTAATAAGTGTTACTGCCTTGTCAATATCTTCTTCCTTAATGCTTGCTGTAATTCTCTCTACAGGCTTTGGAACTCTTGGTGTGTACTCACACTCTGCTGCTGTTACATCCTTAGTAACATCAACTAATACCGGACCCGGTCTTCCTTCCTTGGCAATTCTGAAAGCATTTCTTAATGTCTTGGCAAGGTCCTTTACATTCTTAACAATATAGCTGTGCTTTGTAATTGGCATTGTAACACCCGCTATATCAATCTCCTGAAAGCTGTCTCTTCCAAGAAGAGGAACTGTTACATTACATGTAATTGCAACCATAGGAACTGAATCCATATATGCAGTTGCAATACCTGTTACAAGGTTAGTCGCTCCAGGACCTGATGTTGCAAAACATACACCAACCTTACCTGTTGCTCTTGCATATCCATCAGCAGCGTGCGATGCACCCTGCTCATGTGATGTAAGAATATGAGTTATCTCATCTGAATGCTTATAAAGAGCATCATATACATTAAGAATAGCTCCACCAGGGTATCCAAATATTGTATCAACGCCCTGTTCTTTCAAGCATTCAACAATTATCTCTGAACCATTTAACTTCATTTATCTTCTCCTGATTTCTCTTTAATGTCTTTTTATAATTATATTAAATATTACTCTTCTGCTGAACTTTTAAGAATAGCTCCTCTGTTTCCTGATGTAACGAGTGAAGCGTATCTCTTTAAGTATCCTGTTGTTACCTTAGGTTCTCTTGGCTGCCACTTAGCCTTTCTTGCAGCAAGCTCTTCATCTGAAACCTTAAGTTCAAGTTTTAGTCCCGGAATATCAATGCTGATGATATCTCCTTCTTCAACTAAAGCAATAGGTCCGCCAACAGCAGCCTCTGGTGATACATGACCAATAGAAGCTCCACGGCTTGCACCTGAGAATCGTCCATCTGTAATAAGAGCAACCGATGAGCCAAGTCCCATACCTGCAATGGCTGATGTAGGATTAAGCATTTCTCTCATACCAGGACCACCCTTAGGACCTTCGTAACGGATAACAACTACATCACCTTCAACTATCTTACCACCCTTAATAGCAGCAATTGCATCTTCTTCTGAATCAAATACTCTTGCCGGGCCTTCATGTACAAGCATCTCTGGAACAACTGCTGAACGCTTGACTACTGATCCGTCTGGTGCAAGATTTCCTGAAAGAACTGCAAGACCACCTGTCTTACTGTATGCATTATCAACTGTTCTTATGACTTCAGGATTACGGTTGTATGCTGTTGCTATACACTCTCCGATTGTCTTTCCTGAAACTGTCATGCAGTCTGTATTAAGAAGTCCGATATCTGCAAGCTCTTTCATAACTGCATATACACCGCCTGCTTCATTAAGGTCTTCCATGTATGTTGGACCTGCTGGTGCAAGATGGCAGAGATTAGGAGTCTTTTCGCTTATTGGGTTAGCGAATTTGATATCAAAATCAAATCCTATCTCATGTGCAATAGCTGGAAGGTGAAGCATTGAATTAGTAGAACATCCAAGTGCCATATCTACTGTAAGGGCATTCATAATAGAATCCTTAGTGATGATATCTCTTGCTGTGATTCCCTTATTAACCATATCCATAACAGCCATGCCTGCGTGCTTTGCAAGCTTGATTCTCTCTGAATATACGGCTGGAATTGTACCATTGCCTCGAAGTCCCATACCAAGTGCCTCTGTAAGGCAGTTCATTGAATTGGCTGTGTACATGCCTGAACATGAACCACATGTTGGGCATACCTTTTCCTCAAACTCAAGTACATCTTCCTCTGTCATTGTTCCTGCTGCATATGAACCAACAGCCTCAAACATTGAAGAAAGGCTTCTCTTCTTCCCCTTAACATGACCTGCAAGCATTGGTCCGCCTGATACGAATACAGTTGGAAGATTAAGTCTCGCTGCTGCCATTAAAAGTCCGGGAACATTCTTATCACAGTTAGGAACCATTACAAGTCCGTCAAACTGATGTGCAATTGCCATACACTCTGTTGAATCTGCAATTAAATCTCTTGTTACTAAAGAATATTTCATTCCGACATGTCCCATTGCAATACCATCGCATACCGCAATAGCAGGGAATACTACAGGCACACCGCCTGCCTCAGCAACTCCTAATTTAACTGCATTGACAATCTTATCAATATTCATATGACCTGGTACAATCTCATTATAAGAGCTTACAATACCAATCATAGGTTTCTTCATCTCTTCTGCTGTGAAGCCAAGTGCATTAAAAAGGCTTCGTGCAGGTGCCTGCTGCATACCACTTCTGGCGTTATCACTTATCATAGCTTATCTCCTTAATATGTATTATTTAAATGTATTAAACTCTCTCTGCGATTAAGTCGCCCATCTTGTCAGTTCCTACAAGTGTGCATCCTTCTGACATAATATCAGTTGTTCTGTAGCCTTCCTTTAAAACAGCTGCAACTGCTGCTTCAATAGCATCTGCTTCCTTGTCAAGATCAAGTGAATATCTTAACATCATGGCTGCACTGAGAATTGTAGCAATTGGATTAGCAACATTCTTTCCTGCAATATCAGGTGCTGAACCATGGCTTGGCTCATAAAGACCTAACTTAGTCTTATTAAGGCTTGCACTTGATAACATTCCGATTGAACCTGTTATCATACTTGCCTCATCTGATAATATGTCTCCAAACATGTTCTCAGTAAGAATAACATCGAACTGTCCAGGATTCATAACAAGCTGCATAGCACAGTTATCTACAAGCATGTCTGAAACTTCAACTTCCGGATAATCCTTTGCAACCTCATGTACAATCTTTCTCCATAGTCTTGAAGAATCAAGAACATTTGCCTTATCAACGCTTGTTACTTTCTTTCTTCTCTTCATTGCAATCTCAAATCCCTTAATTGCAATTCTTCTGATTTCTTCTTCGTTGTATGTAAGTGTATCAACGGCTGTCTCCAATCCGTCAATTTCCTTAGTATATCTATCACCAAAGTAAAGGCCGCCTGTAAGCTCTCTCATAATGACCATATCAAATCCATCACCGATTATTTCTTCCTTCAATGGACACGCTGCCTTAAGTTCATCATAAAGATATGCCGGACGTAAATTAGCAAAAAGTCCTAATTCCTTACGAATCTTTAAAAGTCCCGCTTCTGGTCTTAAATTAGGTGCAACATCATACCACTTGGAATTACCTACATTGCCTCCAACTGCTCCAAGAAGTACAGCATCAGATACTTTAGCTGTTGCTACTGCTTCATCTGTAAGTGGAACGCCATACTCATCAATTGAGCATCCACCCATAAGAATCCTGGTATAATCGAACTTGTGACCGTATTTGTCAGCCACACTGTCAAGCACTTTCACAGCCTCTCTGACGATTTCTGGTCCTATTCCATCACCTGGAATTAAAGTTATTCTGCTTTCCATAAACCTTTACCCCTTTTTCATATGATAATTCAATTTAATATGATATAACATTTGCGCAACATTTTCAATAAAAAAAGGATTCCTGGCCAGACAAATGTGTCTGACCCGGAACCCTGCTTTAATTAATTACCTTTAATTATTCTGCTGATGTGCTGTCTGATGGCTTCTCAACCTGAGCAATTGCCTTCTTCTGCATTGAAATACGGCAGTTCTTGTTGTTACCAAATTCTACGATTACATCATCATCTGATATATCGATAAGAACACCATAGAAACCGCTTGTTGTAAGAACATAATCACCGATTTCCATAGAATCCATAAGTTCCTGCTGACGCTTCTGTTCCTTCTTCTGTGGCTTGATTGCCATGAAATACATCATTGCACCAATAATTACGACATAAAAAACTATGATAGCAATATTCATTGATACTCCTCCTTAAAAATGTCTCTTTCAAACTTAACATATAATACATAATTGAGAGCTGCTTGTCTACCTCAAAATGTATTTTTAACAAAATATTTATAAACATACAGCATTACTGCTTATCATATGTCTTCATCTGGTATAATGCCTCTTCCTTGAAGCCTGCATATCTTCCTTCTTCAATCGCAGCTCTTATGTCTGTCATGAGATGGTTGTAATAGTAAAGATTATGAAGAACACAAAGACGCATTCCTAGCATTTCCTTAGCCTTAAGAAGATGCCTTACATATGCTCTTGAATAATTCTGACAGCATGGACATCCACAGCCTTCTTCAATTGGTGCTGTATCTGTTTCATACTTTGCATTAAAAAGATTAATCTTTCCAAACTTAGTATACACATGTCCATGGCGACCGTTTCTTGAAGGATATACACAGTCGAAGAAATCAATTCCTCTGTCCACTGCCTCTAATATATTGGCAGGTGTTCCCACTCCCATAAGATATGTCGGCTTGTCCTTTGGAAGATATGGCACTACATTATCAAGTACATCATACATTTCCTCATGTGTTTCACCAACAGCAAGCCCGCCTACTGCATAACCATCAAGATCTAACTCTGATATTCTCTTGGCGTGGTCAATTCTTATATCATTAAATACGCCACCCTGATCTATACCAAAAAGCATCTGATCAGGATTAACCGTATCAGGAAGTGAGTTCAGTCTTGCCATCTCTTTCTTGCAACGCTCTAACCAGCGGTATGTTCTGTCAACAGAATTCTGGATATACTTTCTGTCAGCCTTTGCCGGAGCACATTCGTCAAATGCCATTGCAATTGTTGAGCCAAGATTAGACTGTATCTGCATACTTTCCTCTGGTCCCATGAATATCTTATGACCGTCAATGTGTGACTGGAAAGTAACGCCTTCTTCTTTAATCTTACGGAGTCCTGCAAGTGAAAACACCTGAAATCCACCTGAATCTGTAAGAATCGGTTTATCCCAGTTCATGAACTTATGAAGTCCTCCAAGCTGCTTAATAATCTTATCTCCCGGTCTTACATGAAGATGGTAAGTGTTAGATAATTCTATCTGCGTTCCTATCTGCTGTAAATCAGTTGTCGCAACTGCACCTTTAATGGCCGCAACTGTTCCGACATTCATAAATACAGGTGTCTGCACAGTTCCATGTACTGTTGTGAACTCTGCTCTTTTTGCCCTGCCATCCGTCTTTAAAATTTTATACATATCTGCTCCTTTTTATTTTCTGTAAAACTCTTTAACTCTGTCCATTCTAGCCGTCATATTGTCAAATATCAGGTCAACAAGTGTAAGTGCTGTCATAGCTTCAACTACAACAACTGCTCTTGGAACTATCATTGGGTCATGTCTTCCTTTGATTGAAACCTCGATATCCTCGCCCTGCTTATTAACAGTTTCCTGCAATGCACTAATTGAAGGTGTCGGTTTTACCGCTGCCCTGAACACAATCTCATCACCGTCGCTTATTCCGCCAAGCACTCCACCGCTGTGATTAGTCAGCTTGCCAACCCTGCCATCCTTCATTACGAATTCATCATTATTATACTTTCCTGTAACTTTAGCCGCTTCAAACCCGTCTCCAATCTCAAAGCCTTTGACTGCCCCGATTGACATTATTGCCTTGGCAAGATTAGCATCTAGCTTTTCAAATGTAGGATTGCCAATTCCAGTCATCATTCCTGTAACCCTGCATTCAATGACACCACCGATTGAATCTCCAACTGACATCTTGCTCTCTGCAAAAGCCTTAACCTTCTCTGCAGCTTCCTTATCAGGCATGTTAAATGCGTTATTATCTCTTTCAGCTATATCAAACTTATCGTAATCAATGCCAATTCCACCGATTTCTTTAGCATATGCTGTAATATTAATTCCAAGCTCTTTAAGAATCTTCATAGCGATTGCACCGGCTGCAACTCTTCCGATAGTTTCTCTTCCAGAACTTCTTCCTCCGCCTCTGTAATCCCTGAATCCGAATTTCTCGTCAAATGTATAATCAGCATGTCCCGGTCTGTAATAATTAGCTATCTCTGAATAGTCAGCAGACCTCTGTGTCTTATTATATACTGCAAGTGATATTGGAGTCCCGGTAGTCTTGCCTTCAAATACGCCTGAAAGAATATGTACCTCATCATCTTCCTTTCTTGGTGTAGTAAACTTTGACTGTCCCGGTTTTCTTCTGTCTAACTGCTCCTGAATATCTTTCTCACAAAGAGGCAGACCTGCAGGACACCCGTCAATTACAACTCCAAGTCCCTCTCCATGCGACTCTCCCCATGTTGATATCTTAAATATATTTCCAAACACTGAACCTGCCATAATATATTCTCCTCATCTTTTCAATAGGATTTATTTTAACATATTAAAATATATATCATCAAGCAAAACCCCAATTTATTAATTTTTTCTTATTTTTATTTTTTTCTTAATAGTCAAATGTATTTTATATGGTAAAATAAATATATCAATATATTGAATGGAGTTTATTATGGGAACTGTTATAGGAATTGATTTAGGAACAACTAACAGCTGTGTGGCTGTTATTGAAGGTGATACGCCTACTGTCATCACCAGCAAAGAAGGCTACCGCACAACCCCTTCTGTTGTAGCCTTTACGAAATCAAAGGAACGTATTGTTGGTGATGCCGCCAAGAGACAGGCTGCCGTCAACTCTGACAGAACTATATTCTCTATCAAGAGACACATGGGTACGGACTATCGCAGGAAGATTGACGGAAAGTATTATACTCCTCAGGAAATCTCTGCATTTATACTTATGAAGTTAAAGGAGGATGCCGAGGATTTCTTGGGACAGCCTGTGACAGACGCTGTTGTAACTGTACCTGCCTATTTTACTGACGCACAAAGACAGGCTACTAAAGATGCCGGTAAGATTGCCGGGCTTAACATATTAAGAATTATCAACGAGCCTACTTCTGCCGCTCTCGCGTACGGACTTGACAATGGTACGGCACAGAAGGTTCTTGTGTATGATTTAGGTGGTGGAACTTTTGATGTGTCTGTTATCGATATCGGTGATAATGTCATTGAAGTTCTTGCAACTTCCGGTGACAATCACTTAGGTGGTGATGATTTCGATGAAAGAATAGTTAATTATCTTGTCGAGCAGTTTAAGATAAGTGATGGTATCAATCTTTCAAAGGACGTCTCTGCAATGCAGCGTTTAAGAGAAGAAGCTGAGAAAGCAAAGAAGGAGTTGTCTTCTTCTGTGACAACTAATATTAATCTTCCTTTTATCGCTATGTCTAAGGACGGACCGCACCACATTGATATCACTTTATCAAGACAGACATTTGATGAGCTTACTGCTGACCTTGTAGACAGAACAATCACACCTGTTGAGAATGCACTGCATGATGCAGGTCTTTCCAAAACAGACATTAATATGGTTTTATTGGTTGGTGGTTCTACAAGAATCCCTGCTGTTGCTGATAAAGTAAGACAGCTTATGGGAAAAGAGCCATCAAGAAATCTTAATCCTGATGAATGTGTAGCCCTTGGTGCTGCCATTCAGGGTGGCAAGCTTGGAAACCAGCTTCAGGCCGGTTCTGCTGCTTCTGAAATCATACTTATGGATGTAACTCCAATGTCTCTTTCTATTGAGACTATGGGTGGAATTGCAAGCAGGCTTATTGAAAGAAACACTACCATTCCTACAAGACACAGCCAGATATTTACTACTGCCGGCAATTTCCAGACATCCGTTGATATCAAGGTTTTTCAAGGTGAACGAAAGTTTACAAGAGACAATAAACTGCTTGGCAACTTCCGTCTTAACGGTATTAAGCGTGCGATGGCAGGAGTCCCACAGATTGAAGTAACATTTGACATTGATGTTAATGGTATTGTCAATGTATCTGCAAAGGATTTAGGTACCGGAAGGGAACAGAGCATTACTATTACTTCAAGCTCTAACATGACCGAAGAAGAGATTGCAAAAGCCCGCTGGGAAGCCGAAGTCTACAGCAAGCAGGATGAAGCATACCAGAGATTTATTGATATAAGGGAAGATGCTGTACGGACTCTTAACGGGGCTAACAACGCACTTGCCGCCAATAAAAAGGTCTGGGAGAAGGATAAGAAAAAGAATGTTAAGGCTCAGATTGGACATCTTGGCAAGCTTATATCTAAAGCTCCTATTGACAAGCTTAATGAGGAGAAAGCAGCTTCCATGTATGAGGCTACGGAAGCTGTGAAAGAAGCTTTAAGGTAGTGGCGAAAAAGACCAGTTCAGATATTTCCCGAACTGGTCTTTTTATTTTCTTGTTATTTCTCTAGTTCTTCGTATGCAAATAACATTTTTTCTGTGTTATCTACATAATATTTCTGTTCTTTCTGAAAATATTTTACAAGACTGCTGTAATCATTTTCATGCTGTGCTTTGTTAAGACTTCTGTAATACTCTGCTTTATTATCATCCCTTATGATTATTGGAATTATGTTATTGTCTAAACATTGTTTCAGTATTATCATTCTTCCAACCCTTCCATTGCCATCCTGAAATGGATGTATAAGTTCAAATTGGGCATGGAATTTTGCTATTTTATCTATACTGACTTCATTGGAATTATTGTATTCTTCTATGAGGTTATGAATCTTCTCTGGCACTTCCTGCGGCAAAGCCACCTTAATATCACTTACTCTGTTTTCTCTCTTCTTCCAGTCTCCTATAGCATAACCATTTGCAAAATCTTCAAACACGCCTTCTTTGAGATTTCTATGCATACCTTTAATCAGATCTTCATCCAATGGTGCTTCTATATTTTTCATTATATAATTGAACATTTTAAAATGTCCGTTCATTTCCTCTATATCTTTAGTCCGGAATATTACTTCTGTATCATCAGTATATAATGTACCTGTTTCGAACATAGATGCTGTCTGCTTTTCTGTAAGAGTACTTCCCTCAATTCTGTTCGAATTATATGCCATACTTCTCTGCGTATATCCATACACACCGCTTCTATCCTGCTTTTTAAATTCTATAAGTAAACGCTCTTTTAATCTTTTCATAAAAATATCTTCATTCATAACATTTTTCCTTCTCTATAAAATCCGCTATATTTACTCTGCAACTGATAATATTGTACCATTTAGCTGATGATTATTACAACATTTACATTAATCCAGATAGGAATTTACTCTGCTTTCTTTCCTTTTACATTAACTATGCAGATTCCTATACACACTAATACTAACGCTATTAATGCATTTATTCCAAGCTCTCTGCTTCCTTCTCCAAGCCACCATGCTGAAAGAAGCACGCCGAATACAGGGTTGGTGAAACCGAAGATTGCCACCTTAGATACCGGGTTGTGCTTTAACAGTATTCCCCATATTGAGTAGGCTACGGCTGATATGCATGCGAGATAGAATAACATGAGTATTGCTGATACTGACACGTGTGTAATTCTACCTCCCATCACAAGTCCTAATATAATCATTACTATTCCACCGAATATGAACTGATAACCGCTCAACATTACCGGATTGTCTTTCTTTGAATAGTTCTTCATAAGGCATGATGAAAATGCATATGACAACGCACATAAGAACAGACTTCCGTCACCCATAATGCTTAAGTTCATGTCGATTTTCTGTCCATTCATGCTGACTACGATAACACCTGCAAAGCCAATCACACAACCGATAAATTTCTTCAGATTCAGCTTTTCCTGTCTGAATATAATTGTCGATACAAGTATTACGAAAAATGTGTTAGAACCATTTATTATTGACGCTTTCACTCCGCTATTATGTGCAAGTCCTGTCTCTTATACACATCTCCGAGCCCACGAGACTAGCGCTCATCTCGT